>Ga0308396_1000096_pt1 | contig 62278 bp, 54 predicted proteins | sample Hotspr2SamplePe2_FD_202359 | JGI IMG/M metagenome (GOLD analysis project Ga0308396, IMG submission 202359) | Hot spring phototrophic mat microbial communities from Mushroom Spring, Yellowstone National Park, Wyoming, United States - 20050930_Pe2 ... | reverse complement strand
TGAGCTTTGCAGATTGCTTGACTTCAAAGCGGGGCATGGTCAGTTGGGTGAAGAGGGATGATGCAGAATTATAGCACAGAATCAACGGGTTGTGTTAAGTTTTGGGTGCAAAGAGCACGGATTCAGGGTCTTAAAAAGGCTTGCCGTCTGCACCACCCGTTGGGTAGCACCACCCACGGCTCTTGCAGCGTCGACCACTTCGTGGGCGCGGCTAAGCGACAGTTCGCTTCCTGCGGCAATCTCCTGCGCGTTCTGTTCGATGAGGCGCAGCGCTTGGAGCTGCTCCTGCATCGCATGGTGAATCGCCTGAGCCGCTTCGATCACCTTCTGCGCTTCGCTCTTGATCGCCTCTACCGAATTGCCTGCCTCATGAGCGCTTTCGGCCCCCTTCTCAACAAGTGACACCCCCTCCTGCATACTCGCAACCGAAACCCTGGTCTCTTGTTGGATCCGCTCGATCATCGTGCCGATCTCCAGCGTCGCCTTGGCCGTGCGTTCCGCCAGTTTGCGCACCTCATCGGCAACCACCGCAAAGCCGCGCCCCTGCTCACCGGCACGAGCCGCCTCGATCGCCGCGTTCAACGCCAAGAGGTTGGTCTGATCGGCAATGTCGCGAATGGTCATGATGATCTGGCCAATCTCAGTTGCAATCCCTTCAAGCTTGGTAAGGTTGGTGGAGGAGGCGCGCACCGCATCGGCAATACGGGCGATCTCGTCGGCGGCGCGATGCACCACCGCCGAGCCGTGATCAACCGCCTGCTGCGCTGCAAGGGCCGCTTGCGCCGTCTCGGCCGCGTGTTGGGTGATCTTCTGGGCAGCAGCGGCGTTTTCGGTCACCGCTGCAGCAATCGACTGGGTATTGGCCGCCTGCTGTTCGCTGCTGGCGGCAATCGCTTCGGCTGCTTCCTGCGCCTTTTCTTGCGCGCTTTGTACTTTCCTTAACTGCTGCTGCAGCGTGAAGATCAGCTCAAAGAGGCGGTTGCGCATGATCTGCATTTGATCGAAAAGCTGCCCGATCTCGTCTCGTCCGGGGTCATCGAACTCGACTTTCAGCTCGCCGTTGGCTATGCGCGCAGCGATGCGCTGGGCAGCGCGTAGCCCAACGCCCACCCGACTGATCGTCCAAAAACCGATGATCAGCGTCAGGACAATCCCAAAGAGGGCGAAGAAGAGCGACGAGGTGGGAATACGCCCGGAATCAAAGTATCCGACAGTAAGAAGAAGCGGATACCCGAATAACGTGAGCGCCATCAGAAGCCCTACCCGCTGGACGACGGTCACCCGACGCATCAGCCGGGTGAGCAGTCCAGCGCGCGGGCGTCCCCCTTCAAGCGCGATCTTTTCGCCGGCGCGCATCCGCGCATAGAGGGCATCGGCAGCGGCCACCTCCGCGCGGCTTGGCTTCATTCGCACCGACATATATCCACCGCCCGGCTTCGGGGTGGCGGTGGCTTTCACCCAGTAGTGGTCGCCGTCCTTGCGGCGGTTCTTGACCAGTCCCTGCCACGGCCGCCCCGCTTTGAGGGTGGCCCAGAGATCGCGGAAGGCTTCCGGCGGCATATCGGGGTGGCGCACGATGTTGTGCGGTTGGCCCATCAGCTCTTCGGGAGTAAACCCAGAATATTCGACGAAGTCGTCGTTGAAGTAGGTGATTCGCCCCTTTTCGTCCGTGTGGCTGATGATGGCACAGTCGTCGCGAACAGGGTATTCGCGTTGGGTTACCGGTTGGTTGATGCGCATAACTTCCCCCCAGAGATAGGCACGGATAGAGTATACAAAACGCTAACGGCACTCTGTCGGGAAAGTTGAGGGGTTTCTTACCCCTTTTTTGTTCTTTTCGTCCCCCCGCCAGGAATCGAACCTGGATTTAGCGCTTAGGAGGCGCTCGTTCTATCCATTGAACTACGGGGAGTAGCAAATCGAAGATTTTACCATCGCAGCCAGGAAAAACGGGGGGTAGAAGCGGGCGCCGCGAAACGAGGCGATCTTTTTAGGACTTCGTGCGGTCGATGAAGGGTCGCTTGGTATACAATCCTTCGGTTTTTTCTGCGTCTGAGAGGTCCCTTGGCCATGCACCCCTACCTCAACCTCCTTGAATTTGTCCTCACCCACGGGGTTAAAAAGCTCGACCGCACTGGCGTGGGGACGCTCTCGATCTTTGGCTACCAGATGCGCTTTCCGCTCAACGGTGGAGCAACGTTCCCGCTTCTCACCACCAAGAAGCTACACTTTCGTTCTATCGTCCACGAACTTCTCTGGTTCCTGCGCGGCGATACCAACATTCGATACCTTCACAAACATGGCGTCACCATCTGGGATGAGTGGGCGGATGAAAAGGGCGACTTGGGGCCAATCTACGGCAAGCAGTGGCGGCGGTGGGAAGCGCCCGATGGGAGGATCATTGACCAGATTGGCGAGTTGGTCGAGCGGTTAAAGCGTGACCCCGATTCGCGGCGGCATGTTGTCGTGGCATGGAATCCTGCCGACGTCGCGAAGATGGCACTGCCGCCCTGCCATGCGCTATTTCAGTTCTACGTGGCCGATGGGCGGTTATCGTGCCAGCTCTATCAGCGGAGCGCCGATCTCTTTCTCGGTGTGCCGTTTAACATTGCTTCGTACGCGTTGTTAACGTTGATGATCGCGCAGGTGTGCGGCTATACTGCGCACGAATTCATCTGGACGGGCGGCGATTGCCACCTTTATTTGAACCATATCGAGCAAGCGAAGCTGCAGTTGTCAAGAGCGCCGCGGCAGTTGCCGCGCGTCAAGCTCGATCCAACCGTTACGCGGCTTGAAGATTTCCGCTTTGAGCACATCGCTTTGGAAGGCTACGACCCCCATCCCCATATCCCTGCTCCGGTGGCGGTATGAGCGAAGTGGTGATCGTTGCTGCAGTTGGGCGCAACCGTGGGATCGGTTTTCAAAACCGTCTGCCGTGGCATTTGCCGGATGATCTTAAGCGCTTCAAGGCGCTGACGCTTGGGTCACCGGTGATCATGGGGCGCAACACTTGGCTCTCGCTTGGTCGTCCGCTCCCTGGTCGGCAGAACATTGTGGTCAGCCAAACGCTTGCTCAAGCGGCGCTACCCCATGAGGTGACCCTGGTGCCTTCGCTTGCCGACGCCTTGGCCGTCACCCGCGCTGCGCCGATTTGCTTCGTGATTGGCGGTGCGGCGCTTTATGCGGAGGCGTTGCCCATTGCTAACCGGCTGGAGCTGACCGAAGTTGACGCCGCTCCACAAGCCGACGCCTTCTTCCCGCCGATCCCTACTGGCGCTTTTGTCGAGGTGGCGCGCAACACCCATCCGGCAGACGACCGCCACCCCTATCCGTTTGCGTTCGTGACCTACGTCAGATCGCGCACGCAGTCGACGTAGTACTCGCCCGCTTCGTCTTTGACTAGGCCATGTACGTCGGTCTCGAAACCGGGAAAGGCGCGATTAAAGGCGCGGGCAAAACGCAGGTAATGGACAATTGTGGCGTTGAACCGCTCGCCGGGGATAAGAAGCGGAATGCCTGGCGGATAAGGGGTGACCAGCATCGCGGTGATTCGCCCTTGCAGCTCATCGATCGGCACCCGGTCGATCTGGCGGTGGGCCATGCGGGCAAAGGCATCGGCCGGACGCAACGCTGGGGTCATTTCTGAAAGGTACATCTGGGTGGTGAGGCGCGCTACATCGTGCTCTTTGTAGAAGGTGTGGATGCGCTGGCATAGCTCTTTGAGCCCCCACTTTTCGTAGCGCGGGTGCTTGGCGACAAATTCGGGCATTACGCGCCACAGCGGCTGGTTGCGGTCAAAGTCATCCTTGAACTGTTGCAGTTCAGTCACCATCGTGTTCCACCGCCCCTTGGTGATACCGATGGTAAACATGATAAAGAAGGAGTAGAGCCCAGTCTTTTCGACCACAATCCCATGTTCGGTCAGGTAACGGGTGACCACGCCAGCAGGGATCCCCCAGTCGTCGAAGTCGCCATCCACATCCAGGCCGGGGGTGATGATGGTGGCTTTGATCGGGTCGAGCATGTTGAACCCTTCAGCCACCGGACCAAAACCGTGCCAGCGCTCGTTGGGGTGTAGCAACCAGTCCTCAGGTTTTCCGATCCCCTCTTCTGCTAGGTGATCGGGACCCCAGACACGAAACCACCAGTCGGAGATGTCGCGCTCTACTTCGCGCATCGCGCGGCGGAATTCGCCCGCCTCAAAGAGCGATTCGGCCACCAGCGCCGTCCCGCCCGGTGGCTCCATCATCGCTGCAGCCACGTCACAACTGGCAATGATCGCATATTGCGGCGAGGTCGAGGTGTGCATGAGATAGGCTTCGTTAAAGCGGGCGCGGTCAAAGCCACCAGCGAGCGGCTCCTCGATCAGGATCTGCGAAGCCTGGGAGAGGCCAGCTAGAAGCTTATGGGTTGATTGCGTCGAAACCACAAGCGAGCTGGAACACCTTGGCCGGTTTTCGCCAATGGCGTGAAAGTCGCCGTAGAAGTCGTGAAACGCGGCATGCGGCAGCCATGCTTCGTCAAAGTGCAGCGTCGGGATGTAGCCATCGAGCCGCGCCTTGATTGTCTCGACGTTGTAGAGAATCCCATCGTAGGTCGACTGGGTGATCGTCAGGATGCGCGGCGTGCGGCTGTTGGCTTGCGCTACAAAAGGGTGGGCGTCGATCTTGGCTTGGATCGATTCGCGGGTAAATTCGCTTTCGGGAATGGGACCGATGATACCGTAGTGGTTGCGCGTTGGCGTCAAAAAGACCGGGATGGCTCCGGTCATGATGATCGCGTGCAGAATTGACTTATGGCAGTTGCGGTCAACAACCACGATGTCGTTGGGGGCCACCGTGTAGTGCCAGACCATCTTGTTCGAGGTGCTGGTGCCGTTGGTGACAAAGAAGAGGTGGTCGCAGTGAAAAATTCGCGCGGCGTTCCGTTCGCTGGCCGCCACCGGGCCGGTATGGTCCAGGAGCTGCCCCAGCTCTTCAACCGCGTTACAGACATCGGCGCGCAACAAGTTTTCGCCAAAAAACTGGTGAAACATCTGCCCTACAGGGCTTTTCAGGAACGCAACGCCTCCGGAGTGGCCGGGGCAGTGCCACGAGTAGGAACCGTCAGCAGCGTAGTGGGTGAGCGCGCGAAAGAAGGGGGGCGGAAGGCTGTCAAGGTAGTTGCGCGCTTCGCGCACCACGTAGCGGGCGATAAACTCTGGCGTATCCTCGAACATGTGGATGAAGCCGTGCAGCTCGCGCAGCACATCATTGGGGATGTGGCGGCTGGTGCGCGTTTCGCCGTAGAGAAAGATGGGGATGTCGGCGTTGCGAAAGCGGATCTCGGTAACAAACGAGCGGATCTGTTCGATTACCTCGGCCGCCTGAGCGGGGTCTTGCAACTGCTCGTCATCGATCGAGACAATGAAGGCCGATGCGCGGCTCTGCTGCTGGGCAAAGGAGGTGAGGTCGCCGTAGCTAGTCACCCCAAGCACCTCCATGCCCTCGGCTTCGATCGCCTGGGCAAGCGCTCGGATGCCCAGTCCCGAGGCGTTTTCAGAGCGAAAATCCTCGTCGATGATCACGATGGGAAAATGAAAGCGCATGCCCATTTCCTTCCGTTACAGGCGCGGCAGCGTCACGCCGCGCTGGCCCAGGTATTTGCCGCCGCGGTCGCGGTAGCTGGTTTCGCACACTTCGTCTGATTCAAAAAAGAGCATCTGCGCTACCCCTTCGTTGGCGTAGATTTTGGCTGGTAGCGGAGTTGTGTTGGAAAATTCCAGCGTGACGTGCCCTTCCCATTCCGGCTCCAAGGGCGTGACGTTGACGATAATCCCGCAGCGGGCATAGGTGCTTTTGCCCAGGCAAACAGTCAGAATATTGCGCGGAATGCGAAAATATTCCACAGTACGCGCCAAGGCAAAGGAGTTGGGGGGGATGATACAGACATCACCTACGAAATCGACGAAACTGCGTTCGTCGAAATTTTTCGGATCGACGATCGTCGAGTTGATATTGGTGAAGATCTTGAACTCGTTGGCGCAGCGGACATCGTAGCCGTAGCTGGAGGTGCCAAACGACACCACCCGCTCTCCAGCCACTTCGCGCACTAACTCCGGCTCAAAAGGGTCGATCATCCCGTAAGTTTCTACCATGCGGCGGATCCACCGGTCCGATTTGATGCTCATGCAGCCTTTTCCGTTAGTCGTTCTTGACCACGATCGTGGGCATCTTGTGGGTGAAATCTTTGCCGCGTTCGGCTACGCGGATGGCCACCTGGCGGGCGATTTCGCGGTACTTGGCGGCAATGGGGCCATCTGGTTCGGCAACCACCGTTGGGGCCCCGCCGTCAGTCTCTTCCCGGATGCGGCGATCGAGCGGCAGCGCCCCAAGAAACGGCACCTGGTAGTCGGCGCAAAGCTTCTGGCCACCCCCTTGGCCGAAAATCGGTTCGGCATGGCCACACTTTGAACAGACGTGTAGGCTCATGTTTTCGACGATCCCGAGGATCGGCACATGGACTTTCTCAAACATCTTGATCCCCTTGCGGGCATCTAAAAGAGCGATCTCCTGCGGAGTGGTGACGACTACCGCACCGGTAAGCGGCGCCTTTTGGGCAAGCGACAGGTGGATGTCACCCGTGCCTGGCGGCATGTCGATGATGAGATAGTCCAGGTCGTGCCACGCGGTCTCCGTAAGAAGCTGGGTAAGCGCCTGCGAGGCCATCGGGCCACGCCAGATCATCGGGGTTTCGACATCGACCATAAAGCCAATCGACATCACCTGCAACCCGTAGGCGGTAAGCGGCTCGATCTTGTCGCTCCCTTCAGCGGCGCGCGGGTTTTGCTGCCCGAGTCCAAGCATCTGCGGGATAGACGGGCCGTAGATGTCAGCATCCAGCACTCCAACCCGCGCCCCTTCGCTGGCAAGAGCCAGCGCCAGATTGACAGCGGTGGTACTCTTTCCTACCCCCCCTTTGCCGGAGGCAACTGCGATGGCATTGGCTACCCCCGGCAGTGGCCGCATCCCAGGCGGCACCTTATGGGTGGCAATCTGGCTGGTCACTTCAACAAAAAGCGCCGAAGGGTGGAGCGCTTGGCGTAGCGCCGCTTCTACTTGCTCTTTGATTGCAGCCCATTGGCTTTTGGCTGGGTAGTCGAGAACGATCTTAACCGAGATCGCTTCACCATCAACAGCGATCGCGGCCACGGCCTTAGTAGTGACCAGGTCTTGTCCACGGTTGGGGTCGATCACGGTGGCGAGCACTGCCCGCACCTGTTCCTGTGTAAAGGCCATGTTGGGGTCTCCTTTGGGGTATCGTGTCGTGCGTGCGATCATACCGCAAAGCGGGGCATTCGCAAGGAGAATTGGGTGCACAAACAGCAGGTGGCGGTCATCGGTGCCGGTGCAGCAGGGCTGACCTGTGCCTGGAGGTTAGCGCGCTGGGGTTTTGCCGTCACGCTCTTTGAGGCAGCGCCGCGCCTAGGTGGGGCGGTTGCGTCTCTCTCTAGCGGCACGCTCCGTTTTGCCCGCGCCGCCAGCTATCTGGATCGGCTCTTGAGCCGTGGGGTCCTTGCCCGCCAGGGGCTGACCCCCCTGCCATTGACTGATGAGCCCCACCGGCAGCCAGCCCCGTGGCGGCGTTGGCCCTTCTCCTGGCTGCGCTTGATCGGCTGGGGGCGACGCTTTCCCGACCAGCCGCTTGCTGCTGCGCCGGTTGCTGGCTCCTTTGCCGATTGGCTGGCCAGGGCCACCGAGCCGTGGACTGGCGAACCGCTTGCCACGCTCACCTGGCCCCGGCTAGCGCCGCTTGTTGGTTCGCTCCTGCGATCCCCCTACCCCTTCGGTTGGGTGGTTTCTGAAAGGCCCAGCGAATGGCTGGCCGTTGCGCTGGCCAGAGCAATCGGCCAGATGGGGCATGCGGTCCATGTGGCCACACCGGTCACCGCGCTGATTGCCGAAGCAGACGGTTGGGTGGTAGCGGCTCATTCGCTTTCGATGCAGAGCGCCCAAGCGGTAGTAGTTGCCCTCCCCCCCGTGGCGGCAGCCGCGTTGCTTCATGGTGCGGCTGGCAAACGGCTGCGCACCTGGCCAAACCAACCTCTGTGGGGGGTTCCCCAACCCCGCCCAGTACCAGTTGGGCAGCCGGTAGCCGTGGCGCCACGCTGTTGGTTAGCAGGCGGGTGGCTCCCCCCTGAAGGGGCGCTCCCAGGGCTTGACGGCGCGGTGGGAAGCGGGTGGATGACGGCTCGGGCAGTGCGCGCCGCTCTGCTCGCTAGCTAAGGGCAATTGACCGGTCACAGCGCGCGGCAAGCGCCGGGTCATGGGTGACCAGGACAAGGGTTGTGCCCTGTTCAGCGCGCAGCGTAAAGAGCAGGTCGATTACCTGCGCACCATTGCCGACATCGAGGTTGCCAGTTGGTTCATCGGCAAAGAGGTATCGGGGTGCTACGGCAAAGGCACGGGCAAGTGCCACGCGTTGCTGTTCCCCTCCAGAGAGCGTTTCGGGGCAGTGTTCCAGCCGATGGGCAAGGCCAACTCGGGTAAGCCAGGCGCGGGCCCGTGCTTCGGCGTCGTCTTCGCCCTTGAGCCACAAGGGCAGCGCGACATTTTCCCAGGCGGTGAGGTGCGGCAGAAGCTGAAAGTCCTGGAAGACGAAGGCGGAGTGGGTAAGCCGCCAGCGGGCTCGCTCCTCTTCGCTCCACCGCGATAGACTCTGGCCATCGACGCGCACCTCCCCTTCGTTGGGCAGGTCAAGACCAGCAAGAAGGCCAAGGAGCGTCGTCTTGCCCGACCCAGATGGCCCTATAATCGCTACCGCCTCTCCATCGGCAATGGTAGCGTGAAACGACTCTAAAAGGGTCAGGGTCTCTCCCGAAGGAAGGAGCACCCGTTTGGTCAATGCAAAGGCTTCGATCATGGTCGGTTTCTCGGCACAACGGCGACAAGGGTTAGTGGCGCTCGGCGCGCTGGGGTTCCTCTGCCTCTACCCGGAGGTTTCAGCAGCTCCGCCTGCTTCCACCCTGCTCGTGCTAGGGGATAGCCTCTCGGCCGCTTTTGGTCTGCGCGAGGAGGAGGGTTGGGTGGCGCTCCTTGCCGAGCGGCTCAAGGGGTGCGCCCCTTTCTGGCAGGTTGTCAATGCCAGCCTGTCGGGTGAAACAACTAGTGGCGGTCGACAGCGTCTGCCAGCGTTGCTCGCCCGTCATCATCCGCGGGTAGTCGTGCTTGCTTTGGGGGCCAACGACGGACTGCGCGGTCTGCCGATTGCGGCAATGCACGCCAACCTGGTGGCGATGGTTCGTGCTGCCCGCGTTGCCGAAGCTCAGGTGGTGCTGGTTGGCATGCAGATCCCACCCAACCTCGGCCCTGACTACAGTGCAGCGTTTGTCACGACTTTTGCGCGGGTAGCTGACGAGGAGAAGGTGGCCGGTTTCGTTCCGTTCCTGCTTGCGCCGATTGCGCTCGACCCCAAGGCGTTTCAAGCCGATGGGCTCCATCCTACCGCAGCGGTGCAGCCGCTTCTCCTCGATACCGTCTGGCCGGCGGTGGCACCGCTCGTTGGTTGCGGCTGACCCGGTCACGGGATAAGGCGTACCGAGGCAGGGCCAGCGAGCACTTCGCCGATCTCTGCTCCGCCCACCTCCTGGAGGGCGCGGATCAAATGCACCACCCGGTCCACCGCCTGGGGGGCGCAAGCAATCAGCAGCCCGCCGCTCGTTTGCGGGTCGGTCACCACCGCTTGCCACAGGGGCCGCTCCCCTTCGGGTAGCGCCAAAAGGTCAACCGCTCTACCGTAACTGACCCAGTTGCGTTCAGCAGCCCCGGTGGCAATCCCCTGCGCCAGATAGCGTAGGCTGCTAGGCAATACGGGCAGTGCCGACGTTGATATGATCAGTTGCACGCCGCTTGCCCGCGCCATCTCCAAGCCGTGCCCCGCTAGACCAAAGCCTGTGACATCGGTGATCGCGTGCACCTCCGGATCGTCAGCAAGCGCTGCGCCCACGCGGTTGAGCAGTGTCGTCCAAAGGCGCATCTCGGCGTACTCGCTGCCGGTCAATAGCCCCTTTTTCAGTGCTGCGGAGAGAATGCCGATTCCCAGCGGTTTGGTGAGAATCAGCCGATCACCCGGTTGTGCCCCGGCGTTGGTCTTGACCTTTTGCGGATGGACCAGGCCAATGGCGGCTAACCCGTAGAAGGGTTCAACACAGTCGATCGAATGCCCTCCAGCGAGCGCTACTCCTGCCGCGCGGCAGACGTCGCTGCCACCAGTGAGGATCCGGGCGATCACCGCCTCGGGTAGTTTCCCCACCGGCATCCCAACGATGGCCAATGCTAGGATCGGTCGCCCGCCCATCGCATAGATGTCGGAAAGGGCATTGGTCGCGGCAATTGCCCCAAAATCGTAAGGATCATCGACCACCGGCAGGAAAAAATCGGTGGTGGCCACCAGCGCCTGGTCCTCATTGAGCTGATAGACTGCGGCATCGTCGGCGGTGGCCAGGCCGACCAGCAGTTCGGGAGGAACAAGGGGCAGCCCAGCATCGCGCACGAGCCGCTCCAACACCCCAGGGGCGATCTTACAACCGCAACCGCCGCCGTGGGCCAGGTGGGTAAGGCGAATCGCTTCGTTCATACGTCCTTTCTTCGCGCTTCATCACGGAATTGGGGCGATAATAGCACCGATCTTTACCTCTAGGAGCTGCGCCGATGCGCCCCGCTGCTGACGAACTTGCCCCAGTAACGGCAATCGACACCTTCGATACGATTATCGATGCCCGTACCCCAGCCGAGTTCGCCGAAGACCATCTGCCGGGAGCGATCAACTGCCCGGTGCTCACCAACGAGGAGCGGGCAATCGTCGGAACAATCTACAAGCAAGATTCCCCTTTTGCAGCGCGGCGAATAGGTGGGGCGTGGGTGGCGCGGCACATCGCTGACCATATCGAGCGCCACTTCCAGGATCGGCCTCGCGATTGGCGGCCCTTGGTCTATTGCTGGCGTGGCGGCCAACGCAGCGGCGCTTTCGTTACCTGGCTGCGGCTGATCGGCTGGGAGGCCGCTCAACTGGAGGGGGGGTACAAAGCCTTTCGCCGGCATCTCTTGGCGGAACTTGCCCACCTACCGGCGCGTTTCACCTTCTGGGTGGTCGGCGGCCCAACCGGCTGCGGCAAGACGCACCTTTTGTCCTCGCTCACCCAGCAAGGAGGACAGGTGCTCGACCTTGAGGGACTGGCTCGCCACCGCGGCTCGCTCCTTGGCGCCTGGCCCAACGGCTCGGCGCAACCCGGCCAGAGGGCTTTCGAGACGGCGCTGTGGGATGCGCTGCGCCGCTTCGATCCGGCCAAGCCGGTGTTTGTCGAGGCCGAAAACCGGCGCATCGGCCGCTGCCACCTGCCAGAGGCGCTGTGGCAAGCGATTACCCGCGCGCCGCTTCTGGTCGTCGATGCCCCCTTTAGCCAACGGCACGCCTTCTTGTTGCGGGAGTATGCTTTCTGGCAAAAAGAACCGGAGCGGCTAGCCGGGCAGCTCGCGCGGCTTAAAGGGTTGCAGCCCAACGAACGGCTTGAGCGGTGGCTGCGCTGGGCGCGCGCCGGCGAGCTCGCTTCGCTTTACGCCGAACTGATGGTGCACCACTACGACCCCCTCTACCGCAAGGGGCTGGAGCGCCACCCCCGCACCCCGCTTGGCACTTGGTACCTACCCGACCTCTCTGTCACGACGCTTGCTGCCACCGCCCGGGAGTGGCTGGCGCTGGCTCAAGCTGCAACGGGCAGGGAACCAACCCTCACCAGAGAAAAGTGACCCGCTCGCGCCGCCTCTCTGCTTTGACAACCACCAGCCGCTCTTGCGGAGGATATTCGACCAGGGGCTGCGCCCAGGCGGTCAGGCGATAGCGTCCTGGCGGTAGGGCTACGCACCACCACGGCCCGGCGTCGTCTACCGTTATCAACTCCTTGCCGGTTTCGGTTGCCACCGTCAGCGTTCCTGCTGCCAGAAAAGGGCGGCTACGCTCGGCCCATTCGACGCAGAGGGTGAACTCGGCCATCGCCGAGAGCGCCGCCCGCTCCTCCTGACCGACGCCGCCGGAGCACCAGAAAAAGGGGATCTGCGCGCAGCGCAGTGCTGCCCGCGCTTCGGCAATCGCCTCTGTGCTAAGCGGCAGATCGTCCTCTGCTCTTTTTGACTCGCCGGCTCGCTCCTCTGCTAAGGGCGAGATGAGTGGAGCGATCGGCGCTTCGGAAATGGCGGTAGCTGGCGACGCACCCAGGCTGAGCACGGCAACGAGCAGCGCAACGCCGATCGCCCGCTTCGCTGAGCAGCCCACGGCAGCGCCATCGGCGAATACACCCACCATCACATTCCGGCCAGACATACGCCCTTGACCTCCAGATACTCATCGACCCCGTACTTCGACCCCTCTCGGCCAAAGCCTGACTGCTTAACACCACCAAAGGGGAAGACCTCGCTCGAGATGATTCCGGTATTGACGCCGATCATCCCATAGTCGAGCTGCTCAGCCACCCGCCAGATCCGCCCGATGTCGCGGGCGTAACAGTAGGCAGCAAGGCCATACTCGGTAGCGTTAGCGAGCGCTACCGCCTCGGCTTCGTCGGTAAAGCGGTAGAGGGGGGCGATGGGGCCGAAGATCTCCTCATTGGCAATCGCCATCGTTGGCGCGACTTCGGTCAATACCGTCGGAGCATAGAAGTGTGGCCCAAGCTCTGGGAGCAGCCGGCCACCGCAACGGACTCGAGCACCGTTGGTTACGGCATCAGTAACCAGCCGTTCGACCTGAACCAGCGCTGCGTTGTCGATGAGCGGTCCAACAGCCACCCCCTCCTGCCACCCCGGCCCTACGGGTAGGTTGGCCACCGCCTCAGCAAACCGCTCGGCAAAGGCCTCGTAGATCCCTGCCTGGATGATCAACCGGTTGGCACATACGCAGGTTTGGCCGGCGTTGCGGTACTTGGAAGCGATAGCACCAGCAACGGCTTGGTCGAGGTCGGCGTCGTCAAAGACAATAAACGGGGCATTGCCACCCAGCTCGAGCGACAGACGCTTTAAGGTCGGCGCCGACTGGGCCATCAGGAGCCGCCCCACTTCGGTCGATCCGGTAAAGGAGAGCTTACGCACCAGCGGACTTGCGGTAAGTACCTGGCCGATCACCTCGGGGCGGCTGCCGGTCACCACGTTGAAGACCCCGGCGGGAATCCCGGCCACTTCGGCAAGGCTGGCCAAGGCAAGCGCCGTCAGCGGGGTCTGTTCTGCCGGCTTGACGACCACCGTGCACCCAACGGCGAGCGCCGGGGCTACCTTGCGGGTAATCATCGCCGCCGGAAAGTTCCACGGCGTAATCGCCGCACAGACCCCCACCGGTACCCGCCAGGCCATCAGCCGCCGATCAGGGGACGGCGTGGGAATGACGTCGCCATAGACCCGTTTTGCCTCCTCAGCAAACCATTCGACGAACGAGGCGGCATACGCAACCTCACCGCGCGCCTCAGTAAGGGGCTTCCCCCCCTCAAGAGTGATCAGATGAGCCAGCGCTTCGCTGTGCACCATGATCGCCTCATGCCAGCGGCGCAACGCTGCTGCCCGCTCCTTGGCCAGCTGGTTGCGCCAACTGGGGAAAGCAGCAGCGGCACTCTCAATGGCCGCCGACGTCTCCTTGGCCCCACAGTCGGCCACCTCCGCAACCACTTCACCGGTTGCCGGATTGCGGACGGGGTAGTGCGCTGGCCCTTCATGCCAGGCGCCGTTCCAATAGGCGCCCGTGCGCCAGCATGGGGTGGTACGAACCCAATCCCACCACGTGCTCATTTGCTCGCTCCCTGGTCTTTGGCTACAATGATGGACGCGTGTCATTGTACGCCCTTTTGGCGATTGCCAGGAACCACGTAGCCGTGCACGACCACCACTATCTGCAACCGCTGATCGAACCGCGTGCTGTCGCGGTAATCGGCGCATCGGAACGAAGCGGATCACTGGGCTACACGGTGATCCGCAACCTCTTGGAATCGGGGTTTACGGGGCGCCTCTTTGCGGTGAACCCGAAACACAAGACAATCTTCGATTTGCCCAGTTACCCGTCGATCGAAGAGGTCCCCCACCGCGTTGACCTGGCGGTAGTCGTCGTAGCTGCCGAAAAGGTCCCCGCCGTCGTCGAGGGGTGTGGTCGCGCCGGCGTCAAGATGGTCGCGATCCTCTCTGGTGGCTTCGGCGAGTCGGGGCCACGCGGAGAGCGGCTGGAGCGCCAGCTCCTGGAAATTGCCCGGCGCTACCGGCTTCGGCTCCTTGGCCCCAACTGCCTAGGGATCATGCGCCCGGCCAGTGGTCTGAACGCCTCGTTTGTCCTTACTGCGCCGCTTAAGGGGTCGATCGGCTTCATCTCCCACTCCGGCGCCCTCTGCTCTGCAGTGCTTGACTGGGCCAAGCCGGCGGGTGTCGGTTTTTCAGCGGTGGTGTCGCTTGGGGCGAGCCTGGACATCGACTTTGCCGAGGTGCTCGACTTTCTGGCGCAAGATTACCGCACCGAGGCAATTGTTCTTTATATCGAAGGGATCAAGAATGCCCGCCGCTTTATGAGCGCACTGCGGGCAGCTGCTCGGGTTAAACCGGTCCTGGTGCTCAAGGCGGGTCGCCACCCAGAGGTGATGCGCACCATCGCGTTACATGCAGCGCATCAACCGGGCGATGACAAGGTCTTTGACGCAGCGCTGCGCAGAAGCGGCGTTATCCGCTTGTACAACATCACCCAGCTCTATGCGGCCCTCTCGGCCCTCTTCGCCCGGCTTCGCCCACGCGGCAACCGTCTGGCCATCCTGACCAACGGCGGTGGAATTGGCGCAATGGCCGCTGACCGGGCTGAAGACCTCGCCATTCCGCTGGCGCAACTAAGCGAAGAGACGATCGCCGCGCTTGACAAACATCTTCCCCCCCACTGGTCACGCGCCAACCCCGTCGACCTCTTGGGCGATGCCAATGCTGAGCGGTACGGCAAAGCCTTCCAGACGCTCCTTGCGGCACCTGAGGTCGATGGTCTTCTGGTGATTCTCACCCCGCAGGCGATGACCGATCCGCTGGCTGTGGCCGAAACGATCATCGCGCTTGAAGCCAAAGCCGACAAACCGGTCGTCACCTGCTGGATGGGAGAGGCGCAGGTTGCTGAAGCGCGTCGGCGCTTCGTTGCCGCCGGCATCCCCAACTTCCGCGCCCCGGAGCCGGCGGTTGAACTCTTTTCCCACGTCTCCTCGTACTACCGCAACCAGAAACTGCTGGCGCAAACCCCGCCGCCGCGCGCCGACAACGACCCACCGCGGCTTGAGAGTGCCGAACTGATCATCGAAGCGGCACTGGCCGAACGGCGGCTGCGGTTAAACGAAATGGAGGCCAAAGCGGTTCTGTCGGCCTTCCGTATTCCGATTGCCCAAGCGATGCTTGCGCGAACTGTGACCGAGGCGATTGTCCTTGCCGAAGAGATCGGCTTGCCGGTGGCGATGAAGATCCAGGCTAAGAACCTGATCGACAAAGCAGATAGCGGCGGGGTGCGCTTGAACCTCAACTCGATGGCAGCGGTGCGTACCGCCTTTCAGGAGATCATCGCCGAGGTACGGCGCAACGCCCCTGCTGCCGAAATCGAAGGGGTGGTGATCGAACCGATGATCGTGCGCCGCTTTGGCCGCGAGGTGATGATCCGGGTCAAGCGCGACCCGGTTTTTGGTCCAGTGATCTACTTTGGCGAAGGTGGCAAACGCGCAGTACCAGAGCATGATATGGTCGTGGCGCTGCCGCCATTGAACCGCTTCCTGGCCGAAGACCTAGTCCGCTCCAGCCGTATCTACCCCATGCTCCTTGAGTGGCGCCACATGCCGGCCGTGGCGTGGGAGCCGCTTATCCAGGTGCTGCTGCGCATCTCTGAGTTGGTCTGCGAACTGCCGTGGATCGAGTACCTGAGCATCAACCCACTCGTGGTCGACGAACAGGGAGCGGTGGCGCTCGATGCCAAGATTTCGCTCACCCCCGTCAACCCTTCGCAGGATCGCTACGCCCACATGGCGATCCACCCCTACCCCTCGCACCTTGTACAAAAGTGGCTGCTGCCTGACGGCACCGAGGTAACCATCCGGCCGATCCGGCCTGAAGATGCCGAGCTGGAAGCGGAGTTTGTTCGCCAACTCTCGCCGCAGACGAAGTACTTCCGTTTCATGACCACCTTAAACGAGCTTCCACCGGCGATGCTTGCCCGCCTTACCCAGATCGATTACGACCGGGAGATGGCCTTTATTGCGGTTACCCAAATCGATGGCCAAGAGGTCGAAGTGGGCGTCGCCCGCTATGCCGTTAATCCCGACGGCGAAAGCTGCGAATTTGCCATTGTTGTGGCCGACGCCTGGCAGCACCGCGGCGTGGCGCGAAAGCTGATGCAGGTGCTCATCGAAACGGCGCGGAACCGGGGTCTGAAAGAGATGCGGGGCGTTTTCCTGGCCAACAACGAGCGGATGCTGCGCTTTGTGGCCAGCCTTGGCTTTACCCTATCTGATGACCCCGAAGACCGTTCGATCAAACATGGCGTCTTGCCGCTGCAAACCCACCCGTAACCGATGATGACCTATTCTGCCCACATTACGCACGATCAATGGCAGGGGCTGCCGGTTTTGCGTTTAAGCTGCGGAAACGCGAAGCTGACGGTCAGTACCTTTGGGGCGCAGCCCTTGTCGTGGATCCCAGCCGATGGCTGCGAGCGGCTCTACCTAAGCCCAACTGCTCCCGGTGATGGCACGCAGCCCATTCGTGGCGGCATACCGATCATCTTTCCGCAATGGGCCGATCTCGGCCCGAACACGCGCCACGGCTTTGCCCGCCGCGTTCCCTGGCAGATGATGCAACAGCGTACCGGTGCCGATTACGCGCTGGCTCTCTGGCGTCTGGAGGCTGCGGCCCTGCCGGAGCCGTTTCGCAACGAACTCCCCGGCCAGTGGTGGGCCGAAGTGACCGTGGTGCTCGAACCGTGGCGGCTCGACGTCGAACTGGCCGTTGGCAACGAAGGAGCGGAACCACTCACCTTTACCGGTGGACTCCACACCTATCTGGCCACCGACGACGTCGAAGCGTCGCACCTTGCTGGCCTAGCCGACTGCTGCTACCGGGACGCCAACGACTCCTGGGCAGAGAGGCGTGATCTTGCTAAACAGTTCACAGTTGCTGCACCGATTAATCGCGTCTACCCCGCCCCAACTCGCCCCCTCTACTGGCAGACCCCCCGCCACGCCACAACGATCGAACAGGTTGGTTTTGCTGATATTGTGGTTTGGAATCCGTGGGAAGGGCACGGGCTATCTGACCTTCCAGCCAACGGGTTTCGCCGTTTCCTTTGCGTCGAGGCGGCCCAGCTCTCTACTCCGATCACCCTTGCCCCCGGGCAGGAGTGGGCTGGACGGCAGACTTTTACTGCGATCCCTCAGCCAGGAGCCCCCCTTCCCCCTTTGGCCAGCACTACCGGAGCTCGGCATGAGCGTTGACGGCGTCACCCCCTTTCTCATCGAATCGGCAAACGTCCAGGGGGCCCATGTCCACCTAGGATCGGTGTGGCGCTTGCTGATTGCTGCCCGCCACTACCCGCAGCCAATCGTCGCTGCCCTTGGTCAGTTGGCCGCCTTTGCTGCGCTGCTTTCGGCACGGCTTAAGCACCCTACCCGGATCACCATCCAAGCCCAAGGCAAAGGGCCGGTGCCGCTGTGGGTCGTTGACCTCTCCGCCCAGCGCGAGCTGCGCGCCATGGCCCAACGGCGCGACCCAGCCTTGCCGCTTGCTGACAACACCCCATTTGCCGAACTTTTGGGGGAAAACGGGCAGCTTGCCCTGATCATGGACCTGCCGGCCACCCACACCCCCTTTGTCACCCTCTTTCCGTATCAAGGCAAAGAGCTGAGCGATGCGCTGGAAACCTTCATCGCCCAATCGGACCAGCGCGACACGCGCCTGCTGCTTGCCGCCGACAATGAGGCGGCAGCTGGGATTCTCCTGCAAAAGCTCCCCGACGCGACCAGTGAAGATCCCGACGGCTGGCAGCGGGTCACGCTTTTTGCTAACACCACTCAGCCTGACGAGCTGCGCCTACTTACTGCCCAGCAGCTCTTACACCGCCTTTTTGCCGCGGAACAGGTGCGCACCTACCCCATAGTGGCCATTCATCCCTACCAGCGTCTCGACCCGCAGCGGATCCAAGCTCTGCTGCGCCTGCTCGGCCGAGAGGAGGTCGAGCAGCTCATCAATGAGACGGGCGCCATCGAAATCCACGATGAACTTGCTGGCCAGACCTACCGCCTGACCCGCGCCGAGGCGTATGCAGCACTGGCCACCGACGCCATCTCTTCGAACCGAGTGCAATGAGCTGTTACAAACTGCCATGACCACTTCCCTTGTCCGTTTTACCCCTACCGCCTTCGCAGGCGTGCAAGTGGCGCTGGCTTCGGTGCGTCCTGCGCAACTTGCCGACGAGGTGCACAAAGCCTTTGCCGGTGCAGGTCGCTACTACCAGGGTGAAGCAGCGGTGCTTGACTGCACCGCGGTCACCGACTGGCCCGCGCAGGTCGACTGGGCCGGTATCGCTGCACTGATGCGGCGCATCGGACTGCAACCGATCGGGGTCCGTGGGGTGCCCGAAGCGCACCTTCACTCCCTTGCCCGCGCTGCGCTTCCGCTCCTTGATGCGCTCGCGCTGGCCGGGCGCGACGCGGCCGAGCCCCGTTCTGCTGCCGAGAGTACCCAGCCGACGGAATCGGCTTTTCCCGCTCCCCAGTCGACAACCCCCGCCACCCTCTTTGTCGATCGTCCGGTCCGCTCGGGGGTACGAATCTACCATCCCGATGGCGATGTGGTGCTCATGCAAGGCGTCAATCCCGGCGGCGAAGTGATTGCCGCCGGCCACATCCACTGCTGGGGAACGTTAGCCGGTCGCGCCATTGCTGGCGCCCACGGTTTTGCTGAGGCGCGGATCCTGGTCGCCCGCTTTGCCCCAGAGCTTGTAGCCATTGCCGGAATCTACAAAACCTTCGAGCAAGGGGTAGTTGCCTCCCTTGCTGGCAAGGCGGTGCAAGTTCGGCTGCAGCGGAGCACTTCAACTGAAGATTTGCGGTTACAATTTGATCCCATCGAGGGCTAACCACGGAATCGACTCATGCGTATCGTTGTCGTAACATCGGGTAAAGGGGGGGTAGGGAAAACAACGACCAGTGCAGCGTTTGCCGCTGGTTTGGCGCTTCGCGGATACAAAACGGTCGTGATCGATTTCGATGTTGGCTTACGCAACCTCGACCTGATCATGGGGTGCGAACGCCGGGTCGTCTATGACTTCATCAACGTCATCCAAGGGGAGGCCAACCTTAACCAAGCGCTCATCAGGGACAAACACTGCGATTCCCTCTACATCCTGCCGGCGTCACAGACTAAGGACAAAGAGGCGCTCATCGAAGAGGGGGTAGAAGCGGTGATGCGCGAACTCGAAGCGATGGGGTTTGACTTTGCCGTCTGCGACTCCCCCGCAGGGATCGAACACGGGGCGCTGATGGCCATGATGTTTGCCGATGAAGCGATTGTCGTCACCAACCCGGAAGTCTCCTCGGTCCGCGACTCCGACCGGATCCTTGGCCTGCTGCAATCGAAGACCCGTCGGGCAATCGAAGGGCGCGAACCGATCAAAGAGCACCTTCTAATCACCCGGTACCACCCAAAACGGGTCGAAGAGGGCGAGATGCTCTCCTATAAAGACATTCTCGAGCTGCTGCGCGTGCCGCTCATCGGTGTCATTCCAGAGTCGGAAGCGGTGCTGCACGCTTCCAACCAGGGCACACCGGTGATCTTTCTCAAGGAAGACAAGGCAGCACAGGCTTACGAGGACGTCGTTGCCCGCTTTTTGGGGGAAAACCGACCGCTTCGCTTTACCACTTGGGAAAAACCGGGGCTACTGAAGCGGCTGTTGGGAGGGGGATGATGGCTATTGCACTTCTTGATCGAATACTGGGTCGAAAGACCAAATCGACCGCTTCGATTGCCAAGGAGCGGCTAACGCTCGTCCTGGCCCATGAGCGCAGCAGCGATAGGCCCGTGGGCATGGACGAGGAGAGCCTTAAACGGATGCAGGAGGAGATTCTGGCCGTGGTTACCAGGTATTTCCCCGTGGACCGCAATGCCATTCAAGTCCATCTAGAAAAAGAGGCCAACGTTGAGATCCTTGAAGTGAACGTCATACTCAACGACCAACAAACCCCAAATGGGTGACCCTTCCTGCCGCCCGCTCACCGGCCGCTTTGCTCATTGTCAGAGTTGGCAACGACAGAAAGAGGAGTAAGCCGCCATACGGTTTCGTTATACTCACAAATCGTCCGATCTGACGAGAAGCGGCCGCTTCGCGCAACATTGAGAATGCTGCTTTCCCACCACCCTTTGGCGTCGCGGTAGCGGTGCGCCGCCTCCTGCTGGGCAGCGCGATAAGCAGCAAAATCGGCCAGCACCAGCCAAGGCTCCTGCGGTGATAGCAACCGAGCAACGATCGGGGCAAAAAGGCCGGGCTCAAAGAGAGAGAAGTGGTCGCGCTTAATAAGTCGGATCACCTGAGCCAACGCCTCGTCCTCAGCTAGATAGCGGTGGGGATCGTAGCGCGGCCGCAAGGCCAGCACCTCTTCAGCGGTAAGGCCGAAGCGGAAGAAGTGTCGTTCCCCTACCGCTTCTAGAATTTCGATGTTGGCCCCATCAAAAGTGCCGATCGTCAATGCCCCGTTCATCATCAGCTTCATGTTGCCGGTGCCCGAAGCCTCTGCCCCTGCAGTGGAGATCTGCTCGGAGAGATCGGCCGCAGGGGCGATCTCTTCCATCAGCGTCACCCGGTAATCGGGAAGGAAGACCACCTGCAACAACCCCTTCGTCTGCGGGTCACGGTTGGCCACTTCAGCGATGTTGTTGAGAAATTTGATGATGCTCTTGGCAAAGAGGTAGCCAGGTGCCGCCTTGCCAGCAAAGAGGACGACCCGAGGCGTCCAGTCAGCGGTATCCCCTATTTTGATCCGCTCATAAAGGTGGATCACGTGCAGGGCGTTAAGAAGTTGCCGCTTGTATTCGTGGATCCGCTTAACCTGCACGTCCAGCAAGGCATCGGGGTCGATGGTTATCCCGCAACAGTCCCGGATTTTCTGGGCCAGCGCCACCTTGTTGGCGCGCTTGACGGCGGCATAACGCTCGCGGAACGCTGCGTCAGTAGCCAGCGGCTCAAGTGCAGTCAGTCGGTCGAGGTCGGTCACCCATTCTGGGCCGATTGCTTCGTCCAGGAGCCTGCGTAGCCCCGGGTTACAGAGCGCCAGCCAGCGCCGGGGGGTCACGCCGTTGGTTTTAGCGTGGAATTTTTCGGGTGTCAATTCGGCAAAATCGGGGAAAAGGGTGCGCACTAAGAGCTGAGTGTGTAGCTGCGACACGCCATTGACCGAGTGGCTGCCGTGCACCGCCAAGTGGGCCATGCGCACCTGGTCGTTGGTGACGATCGCCATGCGTTCCCAACGCTGTGGTTCGTTTGGCCAACGCAATTGCACCAAAAAGTGGAAACGGCGGTCGATCTCGGCGATGATCTCCCAGTGGCGCGGTAAGACTCGCCGAATCATCTCCCCGGGCCACTCCTCAAGCGCTTCGGGCAGCAGGGTGTGGTTGGTGTAGGCAGTCACCGCTGTGGTCATCGCCCAAGCCCGATCCCAATCGAGATGGTGTTCATCCACTAAAAGTCGCATCAGTTCTGCAACGGTAAGCGCCGGGTGAGTATCGTTCATCTGAAAGAGGTGGTGGGCGGCAAACCCCTCCCAGTCGGGACCATAATGGGCAAGCCACTGCGCAAGGGCATCCTGGAGCGAAGCTGAGACCAGGAAGTACTGCTGGCGCAGCCGCAGCTCTTTACCGCTGACACTGGCGTCGTTTGGATAGAGAACCAGGGTAAGGTTCTCGGCTTCGATCCGCTCATCGACCGCCTGGAAGTAGTCCCCTTCGTTGAATTTGTTGAGGTTGAATTCATGCGGGGCTTGCGCCGCCCACAGCCGTAGGGTATTGACCAGACCGTTGCGGTAACCTGGAATCGGCACGTCGAAAGGAACCGCGAGCACCAATGCCTCATGATCCCAGTGAACCAGGTAGCGCCCCGTCTCTGGATCGGTGTAGTGGTGGGTCCTGCCGCCAAACTTGACCTTGCGGGTATATTCGCGCCGCTCCAGCTCCCATGGGAAGGGGGGGAAACGGAGCCAACGGTCGGGCTCTTCCACCTGGTAGCCGTTGCGGATCACTTGGCGGAACATTCCATACTCGTAGCGCAGCCCGTAGCCCATCACCGGCAACCCCAAAGTGGCAGCGCTATCAAGAAAACAGGCCGCCAGCCGCCCCAGGCCGCCGTTCCCCAGCCCGGCGTCATGCTCAGCATCGGCTACTGCTTCAAGCTGGCGGCTCAACGCCAAAAGTGCTTCGCTAAGCGGCTCCTCGAGCCCCAGGTTCAGTGCCATGTTCCCCAGCGCACGGCCGATCAAAAACTCCATCGAGAGATAGAAGGCGCGCCGCGTCGGTTTGGCCTTGATCTTTGCCCAGGTCTCGTGCCAGGCCGGCATGACCCGGTCGCGCACCGCCCACGCCACCGCTTCAAAGAGATACTCAATCGGGTCGTTCAGCGTGCGGCCAAAGGTCTTGTACAGGTAGTGGAGAATGTCGGCTTCGAGCGCAACCGCATCAAAGCCGCTTCGCGCTTTGAGCTGTTCGAGCAGCTCTTGCCAGTGGGTTTCGGTCATTGTTCACTCCGATAGATCGCTTCATAAGCTGGAATGCGGGCAGCCCACGAATCGTCCCGTTCCATTCCCTGAACCATCAAGCGTCGCCAACGGTGAGGGGCAGTTCGCCACACCTCTACAGCGCGGGAAAGTGCCGTTGCCAAAGGCTCTGGCCCCTCACCGGTATAGAGGAAGCCGGTAGCGCCCTGCCCCTTGGTTTCATCCACGACGGTGTCCTGAAGCCCACCCACTGCGCGCGCCACCGGCGGGGTGCCGTAGCGCATGGCATAGAGTTGGGTTAAGCCACACGGTTCAAAGCGCGACGGCATCACCAAACAGTCGGAACCGGCATAGAGTTGATGAGCAAGCTTCTCGGCATAACCAAAATGGCAAAAGAGGCGTCTGGGGTGGGCTGCTGCCAGCTCGCGCAACCCAGCTTCAAGCGTACGATCGCCGCTTCCCACGATGGCAAAGCGTAGCGGCGTCTGCGCCAGTAGCGGTGGAATCGCTGCCATCAACCAGTCGACTCCCTTCTGCTCGGTGAGCCGACCAACAAAACCAGCCACCGGCTTATCTCTTCGAGCCTCCTCCTCATCCGCCCCCAGGGCGCAAAGGAGTGCCGCACGATTTGCACGCTTAGCAGCAACCAGCCCGCGGCCGGAGTCATACCTGCGGGCGATATTCGGATCAAAGGCCGGATTCCACGCTTCTTCGTCGATGCCGTTGAGAATCCCAATGAACCGACCGCTGCTAGCCCGCTCGCGCAACACTCCCTCCAGGCCATGTGCGCCGATACCAGTCAGGAGTTCCTGCGCATACCCAGGGCTTACCGTGGTCACCCAGTCACTGAGAACCACCCCTGCCTTAAGAAAGTTAAGTTGTCCCCATGCCTCAAGGAAACGGAAGTCCCACCACTGCTGCGGCAGATCGAGCGCGCGAAAGAGCGATTCGGGAAACCAGCCGTGAAAAGCGGCGTTGTGGATGGTAAACACAATTTTAGGCCGCGCCACCCCGGCCTTACCGCCCAGGTCGTGCACAAACGGAGCCACCAGCCCCGTCTGCCAGTCGTGGGCATGGATCACCTTGGCGTGCCAGTGGGTTGCACCCGTTACCTGTCCCAGCACCAACTGCGCTGCGGCACGGGAAAAAACGGCAAACCGCTCACCGTTGTCCCACCAATCGCGGCCATCGGGGCCAAGGTAGGGGCCACCGTCGCGGTCAAAAAGTGGGGGAATGGCCAGAAACCCCCAACGAAGCCTTCCTGTCGCTTCTTCTGCCTCCCACAAAGTGGCCGGCCAGAGCTGCCCTGCTCCAGGCACCGACCATTGGGCGACTGACCTCGCATTGGGCGGGATGACGCCGCGGTAGGCGGGCAGCAACACTCGAACGTGGTGTCCCCGGCGCGCCAGCGCACCACTGAGCCCAGCCACTGCATCGGCCAGTCCACCGGTTTTGACGAACGGATAACATTCGGAAGCAACATGAACAATGGTCATTGGATCGGTCACGGTTTCGGGATCCATAAAAGCGCACCAAACGGAGGAAGGGTCATTTCGATACTATAAGGAAAGCCGTGCCACGGCACCGCTTCGGCCACTGCTTCGCCCCCGTTACCAACGTTGCTCCCGCCGTAATAGGCGCTGTCACTGTTGAGATACTCGCGCCAGCGTCCTGGGAACGGCACGCCGATGCGGTAGTGTGGGCGTAGCACGGGCGTAGCATGCACCACCGCTAGCGCCACCTCCCCAGCCTCTCCCCAGCGCAGGAAAGCCACAACCGACTGCTCGGCATCACTGCAGTCGACCCACTGAAACCCCCGCGGTTCGTGATCGAAGCGGTAAAGCGCAGGAAGCGCCCGGTAGGCGCGGTTGAGATCAGCCACCCAGCGGGCGATCGCTGCATGGTCGGGGTTGGCCAGCAGCCCCCACGGCAGCTCCCGCTGCTCGCTCCATTCGCTGGCCATGCCCAACTCGCCCCCCATAAAGAGGAGTTTTTTTCCAGGGTGCCACCACTGCCATGCAAAGAGTAGCCGCAGTTGTGCCCGTTTGGCCCAATCGTCGCCGGGCATCTTAGCAAGGAGCGACCCTTTGCGATGCACGACCTCGTCATGGGATAGGGGCAGGACAAAATTTTCGTGATAGGCATAAAGCTGCGAGAAGGTGAGACGGTCTTGGTGGTAACGGCGAAAGATGGGATCGCGGCGGAAATAGTCGAGGGTGTCATGCATCCAGCCCATATTCCATTTGAAGGAAAATCCTAACCCTCCCATCCACGTCGGGCGCGACACCGCCGGCCAAGCCGTTGACTCCTCGGCAATGACCACTGCCCCAGGCACTTCGCGGTGGATTACCTCGTTGAGTCGCTGCAAAAAGGCGATCGCTTCCAGGTTCTCCCGCCCGCCGAAGGGGTTGGGGAGCCACTCCCCGGGCTGGCGGGAGTAGTCGAGGTAGAGCATCGAGGCCACGGCATCGACGCGCAGCCCGTCAAAGTGGTACTCCTGCAGCCAGTAGAGGGCGTTGGCGATCAGGAAATTGCGCACCTCGTTGCGCCCGTAGTTAAAGATAAGGCTTCCCCAGTCGGGGTGTTCGCCGCGCCGGGGGTCTTCGTGCTCAAAGAGCGCTGTGCCGTCAAAACGCGCCAACGCCCATTCATCTTTGGGAAAATGGGCAGGGGTCCAGTCAAGTAACACCCCAATCCCCGCCTGGTGGGCAGCATCGATCAGGGTCTTGAGATCGTCAGGAGTACCGTAGCGGCTGGTGGGAGCGTAGAAGCCCGTCACCTGGTAACCCCACGACTCATCAAGCGGATGTTCAGCCACCGGGAGCAGCTCAATATGGGTAAAACCAAGCTCCTGGACATAGGGGATGAGCCGATTGGCCAGTTCCCGGTAGGTGTAGAAGCGGCCATCGGCATGGCGCATCCACGAACCGGCATGCAGTTCATAAATGGCCATCGGTTGGTGGTATGGGTCCCAGGCGGCCCTTTGGGCAAGCCAAGCGGCGTCGCCCCAGCAGTAGCGACTCTGCCAGACGCGCGAAGCGTTGGCGGGCCGCACCTCAAACCACTGGCCGCTGGGGTCGCTCTTGACCAGTAACGAACCCGTTCGTGTGCGCAACTCGAAGCGGTAGCGATCACCCACCGCTAGCCCCGGGACAAAGAGCGACCAGACTCCGCTACCACCTAGTACCCGCATCGGGTGGCGCAGCCCATGCCAGTTGTTGAAGTCGCCTACTACTGACACCCGTTCGGCGTTAGGGGCCCACACGGCAAAGTGCACCCCGGCAACGCCGTCAACCTCAAGGGGATGGGCTCCTAGCTTCTCCCACCACCGCCACTGCTCGCCGATCCCCAGAAGGTAGAGGTCAAAAGCGCCAAGAAGCGGCGGGAAGGTCCATGGCGAAACGACTTCATGCCAAGCGCCCTGCTCGCGCCAGCGCACTCGGTGGTGCGGCAAAAGCGCCCTCTGCTCTGCTTCGGAGAAGGCGCCAGCCCAAACCCCTGGCGCCACCTGCTCCAGCGCTTGGCCGCCCACCCTAGCCGCTTCCGCAGTAGGCAACCACTCAAAGAGCCACCACTTCTTCCCGTCGTACCGCCAGCCCAACCCGCGAAAGGGGTCGTGGGCAGTCCCGGCGCTTAACGCTTGCCAGACCGTCTGCCACTCGCTCCAGCTCACGGCTGCTCCTTATCCACCAGGCGACCATACCGCTCAAGCCGAGCACGGATGTAGAGAGCAAGTGACTCATCGAGCGCCCCCGGCGGCACCACCCACCGCCAGTTCTGGTCATTGACCGTGCCAGGAGTATTGAAGCGGGCTTCGCTCCCTAACCCCAACCAGTCGGCCACCGGAATCACCGCCCAGCGGGCAGGGCTAGCAAGGGCAGCGTCGATGAGCGGCCAGGGCATTGGGTCGTCGCTAGCCGGGAGCTGAGCAAGAATCCATTGGCGGTACCCCTCATCGCCCAAACTCTGCCACCAGCCAAGGGTGGTGTCGTTATCATGGGTCCCCGTCACCGCCAGCTGCCATTCTCCAATAGCATGGGGGGCATGGGGGTTGCCGGGCAGCCCATCGAAACCAAACTGCAGCACGGAAATTCCCGGGAGGTGGAATTCGGCTTTGAGTGCCTTGACCCCGTCGGTGATGATCCCAAGATCCTCGGCGATAAAAGGGAGCGCACATTCACCCAAATCGTGGATCAGATAGGTCAGGAGCACGCGACCTGGCACAGGGCGCCACTCACCCGTTTCGGCAGTTGGGGCGTCGGCAGGAATTGACCACACCGCGTCAAAGCCACGGAAGTGGTCGAGCCGCAACCCGTCGCACCAAGCCAATGTGGCGGCTACCCGTGCCCGGAACCAACGGTAGTCCTCAGCCCCTAGCGCATCCCAATCGTATTGCGGGTTGCCCCAGCGCTGACCAGTGGCGCTGAAGTAGTCGGGGGGGACACCGGCCACAAAGCGTGGGGCGCCACTTGCCTCGACCTGGAAATAGGCGCGGTGGCTCCAAACATCGGCGCTATTGGCGGCAACAAAGAAGGGGAGGTCGCCAATAATCCACACCCCGGCCTCATGTGCAATCTGACGCACTACCTGCCAAACCCGTTCAGCAGCAAGCTGCTGGGCCATCGCCTGGCTCAAAGCGTCAGCAAAAGCTCTCCTAAGCCACGGCCAGAAACCGGGCGAATCGGGGTGCCAAGTTGTCGGCCAGTGCCAAAAAGGGCGGTCGGGTTCGGCGGCACGCAACACAGCAAAGGCCACGGCATGGCGCCGCTCGCTGGCAATTACCTCGGCAAAAGGGGCAAGGGGCGAAGAAAGAAACGGCTCATCGGCGCTGCACGGCGCACCGGAAAGCGCCTGTGATACCTCCTCCTTGGTGGGAGCAAGTGCAGCAAGCCACTCCTTGGCAAAGAGCCCAGCGTGGATTGTAAAGCTACTGACCGCCTGATAGGGGGAAACCACCTCAGGCGGATGGATCGGCAGAATCTGCCACAGGGTAAGCCCCGCCTGGCCCATCCAGCCGACGAACTGGCGCACGATCCCTTCATCCAACCCCGCTTCGCCAGCAAGCGCTGTCGGATGCAGGAGAATACCCGCAGCGCGTCGGTTAAGCCAGGCGCGCTCCGCCATTGCGGTATGAGCAAGCTCTTGGGTCATCACGCCCCCCCGCGCTGCATCACTCCTCCTAACTCCACGGCGCCGCCGCCAACTGCAAAGGGGGCGGCGAGCGTTGGGGGGGGAGATTCACCACACAGGGCGTAGGCCGCGGTCAAGTGGCGGCGGTAGAGGTGATCGAACTCGGACACTGCCTCGGCCGGATTGTGGTCGGCAAACCACCAGAACCAATCGGAGGCTTCACAAACGGCCAGCTGTTCAGCCAACGCTGTCTGCGTCGCAGTATCGAGATCTGGCCAGCGGCGATCGATCGTCTCCTTAAGCGCTACCAGTGCCTCCCACGCCCGGTTCTTGGCAGGACTGCCGATCCAGGTAGCAAACGTCCCTTGCACCCAACTGCCAGCGCGCACCCGCGCCAACCGGTCGGGGGCAGTGCGAGCAGCCAGCGCGTCGCTAACCGTGCGCATCACCACTTCTGGGTGATGGGTCAACCGGTCGTAGAGCCGTTCCAGGAAAGGCCAGCCATTTTCTGGGTAGTACTCCCAGGCGTTTTCCCCATCGAGCGCCACCAGCACGGTGTGTTGCCCCGCCTCATCGCCAAAAGCGCGAGCAATATCGGTCAGTGCCCGGGTGAAGTGATGGACGGCCTCATCAACCTGCCAGTGTTGGTACTGAAAACCGATGAGGTCGGAAAGGCCATCGTCGCGGCAAAAGAGGGCAAGGTCAGTCTCAGCAAACTTCATGGGCGCAAAGAGTGCGCGTTTACGGGCCACCTCCTCCTTCGGCCAACCGCTCAAGAGGAGCGAAGCCCGCCAGACATTTTCGCCACTTGCGCACCAGCGTACCCCATACTGGGCAAGGAGCCTCAGGAAAGCTTCGCTCACCCCTCCCTCTGCCGGCCAGACACCAACTGGGTCGCAGCCAAAATGGTCGCGAAAAAGGCCAAAACCCTGCTCGATATGCCAGCGCAGCCGTGCTTCGCCGCCCGGATAGGGGCGAGACGGCAAAGGGTCATCGGGGCGGCTCTCGTGCGCGGCAGAAAAATCAAGAAGCAATGGCCCGATCGGGTGGCCAAACGGGGTGACTGAGAGTTCAATCTGGCCGCACTCAGCCAGCCGCCGGTAGCGTTCGGGAATGGCTGCGATCGTCTCGGCAATCACCCCTACCAGCATCCGCCGATCTTCGGCGGTGAACGCACACCCTTTGGCCATCAGTCGCTTGACCGTCGGGTGGTTGGCCTTAAGTGATGCACCGCACCACGCCAAGTGGTACCAGGTCAGCAAATCATAGAAATAGTGGTCGTTGGCATAGAGTAGGCGCGAACCGTCAAGACAGCAGCCGTGTTGCCCCACCCACTCCAGAAGCTGCTGGTAACGGGGCCACGGGTGGATCATCGTCGGCGGATTAGCCCGCTGACAGGCGATAAAGAGCAGCTGGCGCTCGGCCAACTCTGTGGGCAGGGGCACCGCACCGCTCAACGCATCGAGCAAAGGATCCCCCACCGGGCTGCCATCGCGCTGCCAGCGCGCCAGTCGTTGAGCGTAGTCGGTCAGTTGCACCAGCAGGGTTGGCGTCCAGTTCACCGTTACTCGAACGGCTGGGTTGGCCTCAAGGTGCGCGACCATGTCGGCGTAATCTTTGATGGCGTGCAGATAGACCCACGGCAGCCGGTAGACACCACGCTCGTCGCGATAGATCGGCTGGTGCATGTGCCACAGGAGCGCCACCCCCAAGCGTGCCCGGTTCACCCCTCACCCCTCCAGCGGATCGTAGCGACGGAACCCCTGCCCCATCATCTCCGGCGTAACCAGCACGAGCCCCGACTGGGGACAGACGTAGTACCGCTGCCGATCCTCCGCTTCGTCAAAACCGATATGCGTCCCCGGTGGGATTTGTGTCCCCTTATCGATGATCGCCCGGCGAATGCGGGCATAACGGCCGACCTCGACGTTGGGTAATAGCACCGAATCAGTCACCTCGGCGTAACTATGAACGAAGGTATTAGTGGAAAGCACCGAGCGGCGAACGGTAGCGCCAGAGATGATACAGCCGGCAGAAACCAGCGAGTCGATCGCTACTCCCCGCCGCCCTTCGTCGTCGAAGGCAAATTTTGCCGGCGGCCGTTGCGCTTGGTAGGTCCAGATCGGCCAGTTACGGTCATAGAGGTTAAGCGGCGGCTCGATCGCGCACAGATCCATGTTGGCCTGCCAGTAGGAGTGGAGCGTTCCAACATCGCGCCAGTAGTCGGGGCGGCCTGCCTCGTTGATGAAACGGTAGGCAAAGAGGCGATCCCCTTCGATCACCGCCCGCGGGATGATGTCGCGGCCAAAGTCGTGGGTCGAATCGGATCGTTCGCGATCGCGACGCAAAACATCGAGCAGATAGTCGAACTCAAAGAGGTAGATACCCATCGAGGCGAGCGCATGGTCCGGCTGATCGGGGATCGGTTCTGGGTTGGCTGGCTTTTCGGCAAAGCGGATGATCCGGTTCTCCGCATCGACCGCCATTACCCCAAAACTGCTCGCCTCGGATAGGGGCACCGGGATGCACGCCACGGTCAGGTAGGCCCCTTTGGCCATGTGAAAGGCAAGCATCCGGGAAAAATCCATCGTATAGATATGGTCACCCGCGGCAATCAGGAGATGGCGGGGGTGGTGACGCCACAGTAGGTCAAGGTTCTGGGCCACGGCATCGGCGGTGCCAGCATACCAGCTCTTATTGATGCGCTGCTGCGCCGGAACGATCTCGATGAATTCGCCCACCTCATGACGCAGAAAGTTCCACGCCCGCTGCAGGTGGCGAATGAGCGACTGCGCCTTGTATTGCGTGAGGACAGCCACGCGCAAGATGCCCGAATTGACGCAGTTGGAGAGCGGAAAATCGATGATCCGGTACTTGCCGCCAAATGGCACGGCGGGCTTAGCGCGCCAGCGGGTAAGATGGTGCAGGCGGCTCCCCTCCCCCCCCGCCAGAACAACAGCAAAGGTCTCCTTCAGTTCCAGAAGATTGGCTCCTTGTCCGCGCATCGCCTCCTCCCCTTTTGCCATGCGGATAAAACCATTTTAACCAAAAATAGCAGTGCAGCATGCCGCGGAACATTTTTCTTTTTTACTTTTGTTCTATGTCAACTAATGCCTGGATCGGTATCCCCACCCGAACATTCCCCCACAGGCGGCCGTCAACCCTGATCGGCATCGCCAAGTCAGCCAACACCTCGCCGGTATCCCGGCGGTAGGTTTGCAACAGCACAGGGCGGTCGTTTTGCGCCGCCCGCAGCTCATGGGGATTAGTGAATTTGCGGTACGTGCGGTTCCCCACCAGGTCTTTGGCTGGGTCACCAGTGAGCGGTTTGCTGAACTTGCTGTTGTGCGCCGAGAGGTAACCGTCGGTATTGACGGCCACGGCAAAAATGGCTTTGGGGATCCGCATGAGCGTCTCGTCGAGCACCCCCTGCGCGCGGCGGACAAACTCGTCGCTCCAAGCCAGTTTGAACTTCGGCGGCTGGGTGTTGAGATAGGGACGGTAGTTGCGGTCGAAGATGTCGATCCCTGTAGCGGCCATTTCGCTCAGGATCTGCTCGACCCGCTCGCGGAACCGACGCGCCTCGGCCATTGCCTGGTCAAGCACCCCATAGCCGACCCGGTAACGGGCGAGCAACTCCAGCGTCCGCTCTGTTCGATCTTCAAGCTTCTCGATATGGCGGCGGGTAACCGCGAAGGAGTCGCCCAAACGCTGGGAGGCTTCGGCAATCCCTTCCACCTTGGCCGCTGCAGCTTTGTTGGCTTCACTTAGCGAACGCGATTCGCCGACGATTTGGCTAAGCAACCCGCGGCTCTCGGCCAGGATTTCGGCCATCGCCTCGAAGAGTCCTTCGGTCTCTTCGATATCGCGCTGGGTTTGGGTCACTCGGGAAACGATCCCCTCGCCCTGTTCCTGGGTCCGCATCACCTCTAAGAGCATCGCATCGAGATCACGATAGATCTCACCTGTGGCCGAATTGACCCGCTCAGCAAGCTTTCGAACCTCATCGGCCACGACGGCAAAACCGCGCCCAGCCTCACCGGCCCGCGCCGCCTCGATCGAGGCGTTGAGCGCAAGGAGATTGGTCTGGTCGGCGATCTCGCGGATGAGGTCGGCGATACGCCGCACCTCCTGAGCCCGACTTAACCAAGAAGCGCTAGCGCCCACCCTTTCGCCGTCTGCCACGCAGCGGCAACAGAGGCCGGATCCCCCGCCACCGCCAGCGTCTTCTCCTCCACCCAGAAAAAGAGCCAGAAAAAACCAGCGCCAAGAAGCGCTACCGAGAAGATGCTCGCAAGCTTTTTGGTTAGCGTGTTAAAAAAGGTGGCTTCCACCCACCAGTATCCTTGCCAAAATAGGTTCATTTGCAAAGCTCCTCTATTGGCAGCCACACCACCCCCATGCGACAATTCGCGCTGGGTAACTTAACGTGAAGTCAAACCGATGACCACTGAGCAGACGACTGACGGGCAAACGCTTATTACCGAACGCCGCACCAAACTTGCCCAATGGCGCGCCGCTGGCCTAGCCTACCCCAACGACTTCGAACGGCTTCATTATGCCGCAAAACTATCTGAAGCCTACGAAGAAAAAAGCGCGGAAGAGCTGGCCCAATTGCGCATTTCGGCGGTGGTAGCTGGCCGGATCATGCTCAAGCGCGTCATGGGCAAGGCAAGCTTTTTCACCATGCAGGACATGTCGGGGCGCATCCAGGTCTATGTTGCGCGCGATTCGGTGGGAGAAGCCGCCTACGAAGCGTTTCGCCACTGGGACATCGGTGACATCGTTGGTGTCGAAGGGGTGCTCTTTAAGACCCGTACCGGAGAGCTAACCATCCACGCCGAATCGATCCGGCTGCTGGTCAAGAACCTGCGCCCGCTTCCCGACAAGTACCACGGGCTGCACGACCAGGAGCTCAAGTACCGCCAGCGTTACGTTGATCTCCTGATGAGCGAGGAGACGCGGCTGCGTTTCGTTGCCCGAAGCCGACTGATCCAGGCGATCCGCGCCTACATGGTCGAATATGGCTTCCTGGAGGTCGAAACGCCGATGCTCCATCCCATTCCCGGCGGCGCCAACGCCCGCCCCTTTGTCACCCACCACCACGCGCTCGATATGCCGATGTACCTACGCATCGCGCCGGAGCTCTACCTCAAGCGGCTGGTGGTGGGCGGGTTTGAAAAGGTCTTTGAAATCAACCGCAACTTCCGGAACGAGGGGCTAAGCCCGCGCCACAACCCCGAATTCACCATGATAGAGTTCTACGAGGCCTATGCCGACTACCGCAAAATCATGGACTTTACCGAAGGGCTGCTGCGCCATGCCGCGCGGGTGGCCCTTGGCGGCGAAACCTTTACCTACCAAGGGCAAACTCTTGACCTCTCCCGCCCGTTTGCCCGGATGACGATCGTTGAAGCAATCCACCACCACCACCCGGGCTGGAGCCTCGCCCAGCTTAGCGATCGGCAGTGGCTGCAAAACAAACTGAGCGAGCTTGGCCAGGCCACCCGTCCCGATCAGGGGGTAGGGGCACTGCAGCTCGCCCTTTTTGAAGCAACAACCGAACGGGAGCTTTTTAGCCCCACCTTCATCGTCGACTATCCAGCTGAAGTCTCGCCGCTGGCGCGACGCAGCGATGCAAACCCAGAGGTGGCCGAACGGTTCGAACTCTTTATCGCCGGGCGCGAAATTGCCAACGGTTTTTCCGAGCTCAACGACCCCGAAGACCAAGCCGAGCGGTTTATGGCCCAAGTGCGCGCAAAGGAGGCAGGGGACGACGAAGCGATGTACTTCGATGCCGACTACATCCGCGCGCTGGAGTATGGGATGCCCCCCACCGGCGGCTGTGGGGTTGGCATAGACCGGCTGGTGATGCTGCTGACCGATGCGGCGAACATTCGCGACGTGATCCTCTTCCCGGCCATGCGTCCAGAAGCTGCCCATGAGTGACCCCGCCAACTGCGCGCCCCATCTTTTTGCCATCACTCGGCGGCTTGAGTTCGACGCTGGGCATCGCATCCCCGACCACCGCAGCCGCTGCCGTTACGTGCACGGGCACCGCTATGTCTTGGAGTTGACCCTGGTAGGAGAACTCGATCCCACCCCTGGCTCCCCTGAGCGGGGCATGGTGATGGACTTTGGTGAAGTCAAAGCGGTTGCGATGGAGCTCATCGACCAGTGGGATCATGCCCTCCTTGCCTGGCGCCACGACCCGGTGGCTCAGGCAATCGCAGCTGCGATGCCAGAGCACCGCACCGTCTGGCTGGAGGAGGTCCCCACCGTTGAGAACCTTGCCCGCATCGCCTTTTTGACGCTTGCACCTCGCTTTGCCCATCGCTACGGACGGCAGTTGCAACTTGCCCGCGTTCGCCTTTACGAAACGCCCAACTGCTGGGCCGACTATCCTGTCCCCTCACTGTAAGGGAGCGGCTTCTGTATCGTTGCAAGCCCCGCGCAACGCCGCCATAAGCTGGCACAAAAGACGATTCACCCTTTCCTAAGGGTGGAAATTCACGGCTGGTAGACCTATATTGAAAGCATTCCCTCTTGCCAAGTGAGGAGTGCCAATGAACCCTACCCCTGCCATCCGTCCGCCTGCGGTGAGCGGCCTCTTCTACCCGGCTGACCCCACCACGCTCGCTGCGCAGATCGCTGCGTACCTGCGCCAGACGCCGCCCGCTCCACGAACACCCCAACCGCCCAAGGCGCTGATCGTCCCCCATGCCGGTTACGTCTATTCCGGCCCCATCGCTGCCTACGCCTACCAGCGCCTCATTCCCTTTGCAGCAACGATTCGCCGCGTCCTCCTCTTTGGACCAGCGCACCGGGTACCTGTCTTGGGGCTTGCCCTGCCCGAGAGCAGCCGTTTCCGCACCCCTTTGGGCGAAGTGCCGGTCGATGTGGCGGCTGCGGCAACCGCCCTGCAGCTCCCCGAAGTTCAGCGCAGCGAAGCCGCCCACCAACTGGAACATGCGCTGGAGGTGCAGCTTCCCTTCCTTCAGCAGGTTGTGGAAGACTTTACCATCCTTCCCTTTGTCGTCGGGTGGACCCGCCCGCAGGTCGTTGCTGCTGTGATGGAAGCGCTCTGGGGCGGACCGGAGACCCTGATTGTCGTCAGTTCTGATCTCTCCCACTACCACCCGGAAGCCGAAGCCCATCGCCGCGACCACCAGAGCATCAACCGGATCCTTGCCAAAGACCCGACGCTGGAACCAGACGATGCGTGTGGATCGCTCGCCATCGATGGCCTGGTGATTGCTGCCCAACGGCGTGGCTTACAGCCTGAACTCCTTGCCTACGGCACGAGCGCCGATACCGAAGGGCCGCGTGACCGCGTCGTTGGCTACACCAGCATCGCCTGGTACGCAGCGCAACCCAACTCGACCCCATACCATTGAGGAGCGCAGTCATGAACGCTACCGCCACCCCTTCCGATGATCGGCTGGGTACCGTGCTCCTTGCTCACGCCCGCGCGGCGATCGACGAGCGGTTGACGGGCCGGCGACCGCCACTACCCGACCATCCGCAGCTTGCACAACCCGGCGCCACCTTCGTCACCCTGACCATCGACAAACAGTTGCGCGGCTGCATCGGATCGCTAGAAGCCCATCGCCCTCTTGGCGAGGATGTGCGCGCCAATGCCGTGGCTGCCGCTTTTGCCGACCCTCGCTTTCCGCCGCTAACCAAAACCGAATGGCCAGCGGTGACCATTGAAGTCTCCCTTCTCTCGCCACCGGAACCAATCGCCTTTGGCGACGAAGCCGAACTCTTGGCGCAACTTTGCCCCTTTGAAGATGGGCTGATCCTCTCGGCTGGCCCCTACCGCGCCACTTTCCTTCCGCAAGTGTGGGCGCAACTTCCCAACCCGCGCGACTTTCTTGCCGCACTCAAGGCCAAGGCCGGGCTGCCCGCTAACCAAGCGATTCCCGGGCTCAAGGCAGCCCGCTACCGGGTCACCGCCTGGCATGAACCGACCCCCGCCCACGCATAAGGAGTCACGCATGAACTTCCCAGCCCGTTTCTGGCGTCCCAACCCCGATGGCCGCATCGAATGTACCCTCTGTCCGCGCCACTGCCGCCTTCGCCCAGGGCAGCATGGGGCATGCTTGGTGCGTGCCAACGTCGGCGGCCAGATGGTACTTACCACCTACGGTCGATCGACCGGTTTTTGCCTCGACCCGATCGAAAAAAAACCCCTCAACCACTTCTACCCCGGCAGTGCCGTCTTCTCCTTCGGCACTGCCGGCTGCAACCTTGCCTGCAAATATTGCCAAAACTGGTCGATCTCGGCTGCCAAAGCGCTTGACGCCGCGATCAACGACGAAGGGTCCCCAGAAGCAGTAGTCGCCGCCGCCCAGCAAAGCGGCGCGGCAGGAATCGCTTTTACCTACAACGACCCGATCATCTTTGCCGAGTATGCGATCGATTGTGCCCGCCTTGCCCGCCAAGCAGGACTCTATACGGTGGCGGTAACCAACGGTTACATAGAACCCGAGGCGTTTGATCCCTTCTTTTCGGTGATGGATGCCGCCAACGTCGATCTCAAGGCCTTCAGCGAAGCCTTCTACCAGCGCTATTGCGGCGGTCATATCGAGCCGGTCAAAGAGACGCTGAGCTACCTTGTTCACCACACCGATGTCTGGGTCGAAATTACCACTTTGATCATCCCTACCCTTAACGACAGCGATGCCGAAATCCGCGCCCTTGCCCAGTGGGTGCGCGACACCCTCAATCCTTTCGTACCCGTTCATTTCACCGCCTTTCACCCCGACTTCAAACTGATCCATCTCCCCCCCACCCCAGCAAGCACGCTGCGCCATGCCCGCGCCATCGCCCGTGACGAAGGCTTGGTCCATGTCTACACCGGCAACGTCTGGGACCCGGAAGGGAGCACCACCTTCTGCCCTGGGTGTGGCCAACCGCTCATTGAACGTGCCGGATACGCAATTACCGCCTACCGGCTCACAACAAGCGGGGCGTGCTCTGCCTGTGGCCGGCCGCTCGAAGGGCGTTTCGCTGCCGAGCCTGGCCACTTCGGCAACCGGCGGATCCCGATCCGACTCTCCCGAGGATGGGGAGCAAGGGCGGTATAATCGCCGCCCATGTTTCTGCCCGAATCCTTCCGACCCCCTAAACCGGGGCAGCGGTTCCGTTTGCCGTTGCCCTACATTGGCAGCGGCGCGCCGCTCCTAGCTGAACTGGCCCAGCGTACTGCCTCGCTCGTTGTGCTGACCACGCAGGCAGCCGACGCGTTGCGGCTGCGCCAGGCCCTCTCCTTCTTCGCCCCATCGTGCCCCACGGCCTACTTTCCCGACTGGGAGACGCTCCCCTACGACCCCTTCTCGCCCCATCAGGACCTCGTTTCGGAGCGGCTGGCAACGCTGTGGCAGATCACCCAGGGGAGAATCGCCGTTCTCTTTACCTCCGTCACCGCGGCTACCATGCACCTGCCACCCGTCGCGTTCGTTGCTGGCCGGATCTTTCACTACCGCGTGGGTGACCGGCTCGACTCAGCAGCGCTCAGAGCCCAGCTCGAAATGGCTGGCTACGAACCAGTATCCCAGGTGTTGCGCCCAGGGGAGTATGCCGTACGCGGAGCAATCATCGACCTCTACCCGATGGGGGCAGCCCTCCCCTACCGCATCGAACGGTTCGACGAGGAGATCGAAGCGATCAAGACCTTCGACCCCGACACCCAACGCACCTGTTACCCTGTTGCCGAAATTGCCCTCCTGCCGGCACGCGAATTCCCCACCGACGAGGCGGGACGGGCGACCTTTCGTCGCCGCTTTCGCGAAACCTTTGAAGGGGACCCCAGCCGTGTGGCCCTCTACCAAGCGGTGAGTCAGGGGCGCTTCCCGGCCGGGATCGAATACTATCTGCCCCTCTTTTTTGATACCACCGCCACCCTCTTCGACTATCTGCCCACGGCCACCTGGGTCATCCTGGGCGACTTGCCAGCGGCGCTCACTGCCAACTGGGACGAGGCGAACAACCGCTACCGGCTGCTTAACACCGACCCCGACCGGCCGCTGCTCCCACCATCCCACTGGCTGCTCGACCCAGAGACCTTCCACCGCCGGCTGCTTGGCCAGCCGCGGATCGACCTAGATGACAGCGCCGTTACCCCCCTTCCGGACGTAGCCCTCGACAGCCGGGCCAGCCAGCCGGCAGCAGCGCTTGCCCAATGGCACGCCGCCCACCCTGAATGGGCGACCCTTCTTGTCGTCGACACCGCGGGTCGCCTGGAGACGGTCCGCGAAAAGCTTACTGCGGCAGGGCTGACTGCCACCCAGGTCGCCGACTGGGCTACCTTCTGCCGCGACCGGCCCTCCCTTGCCCTGACGGTCGCTAGCGTGGAAAATGGTTTTCTCGTTGCGCACGACCGAATCGCCTGCTTTGGTGAGGGGGATCTCTTTGCCCATCTGGTGCGCCGCAGCCGCGCTGCCCGCTCGGTGCGCAAAACCGAACACGAAGTCGAGGCATGGATCCGCGATCTCACCGAACTGACCATTGGGGCGCCCGTCGTTCACCTCGAACACGGCATTGGCCGCTATCGCGGGCTGGTCCGCCTCGATGGCCCTGGGGGGGAAAGCGAATTCCTTCACCTTGAATATGCCGGCGGCGCCTCCCTCTATGTCCCGGTTACCCAGCTTGCGCTGATTGGTCGCTACCTGGGCGGTGACCCTGACGCTGCTCCCCTCTCCACCCTTGGTTCCAACCAATGGCAAAAGGAAAAAGAAGAGGCAGCAGCCAAAGCCCACGACACCGCAGCCGAGCTGCTTGCTCTATACGCGGCACGTGCGCTACAAGAGGGTGAGCGGCTGACTGTCGAGCCAAACGACTTTGCTGCCTTCTGTGCTGGCTTTCCTTTTGAAACCACCCCTGACCAGCAAGCGGCGATCGATGCCGTAGTCGCCGACCTGGCCAGCGGCCGGGTGATGGACCGGCTGGTCTGCGGGGATGTCGGCTTTGGAAAAACCGAAGTGGCCCTGCGCGCGGCTTTCATTGCCGCCTCTAGCGGCCGGCAGGTGGCTGTACTTACCCCAACCACCCTTTTAGCAGAACAGCACTTTCAGACCTTTCGCAGCCGCTTTGCCCAATGGCCCATTCGCATCGCTGAGCTATCGCGCTTTACCTCGAGTAAAGCGCAGCGTGAAACGCTGGCGGCACTAGCTGAAGGGAAAGTCGATATCGTCATCGGTACCCATCGCCTTCTGCAACCCGATGTTGCCTTTGCCCGGCTCGGGTTGGTGATCATCGACGAAGAGCACCGCTTTGGTGTGCGGCAAAAAGAGCAGCTCCGCACCCTATGCACCCGTGTCCATACCCTTGCCCTTTCGGCGACCCCGATCCCGCGTACCCTGGGCATGGCGCTTGAGGGGATGCGCGACTTCTCAGTCATTGCGACCCCGCCGGCGAAACGCCTCTCGGTCAAGACCTTCGTGGTCAAAAAAAGCGATGCCCTCATCCGCGAAGCGGTGGCCCGTGAGCTGCGCCGCGGCGGGCAGGTCTTCTACGTCCATAACGAAGTGCGCACGATCGAAAATGTCCGCCAAGCGCTGCAGCAGCTGCTCCCTCAAGTGCGGATCGGCGTTGCCCACGGTCAGATGAGCGAGCTTGACCTGGAACGGGTGATGCGCGACTTCATCCACCAGCGTATCCAGTTACTTCTTTGCACCACAATCATCGAGACCGGAATCGACATCCCAAACGCCAACACCATCCTGATCGATCGCGCTGACCACTTTGGCCTAGCGCAGCTTCATCAACTGCGCGGTCGCGTGGGGCGCAGCCACCACCAAGCTTTTGCCTATCTGATGACCGACCCCCACGCCAAACCGACCCCAGCCGGGCAGAAGCGGCTGGAGGCGATCGCCAACGCTGAATCGCTGGGTAGCGGTTTTACCTTGGCCATGCACGACCTAGAGATCCGCGGCGCCGGCGAAATTCTGGGCGAAGCCCAGTCAGGAGCGATTGCCAACGTCGGCTTTGCGCTCTATACCCAGATGCTCCATGAGGCCGTGCACCGCCTCAGGCAAGGCAAAGGAGCTGCTCCCCCTACGCCGGATGAGCTGCTTTCCGCCTTTGCCACGACCGCCGAGATCACCCTTGGCGAACCGGCCCTTCTGCCTGAAAGCTACTGCCCAGACGTCGCTGTGCGCCTTGACCTCTACAAACGCTGTGCCGATGCCACCAGTAACGATGCGCTCAATGCCCTTAAAGAGGAGCTGATCGATCGCTTCGGGCCGCTCCCACCGCCGGGCGAAACGCTTCTGGCAACCCATCGCCTGCGGCTACTGCTTACTCCAACCCAGGTGCGCCGTGTCGATGCGACCCGGCAGCAGATCACGGTGCGCTTTGCCGCCAACGCCCCTGTCGATCCGGCCCGGGTCGTGGCGCTCATCCAGCGCGATCGCTCGGTGCAGCTCAAAGGCAGTGATACGCTACAGCGCACTGGCTCCTTTCCCACGATCACTCAGCGCATCGAAGCGGTCGTTGCGCTAATCGCCGCCGTGGTCGAACCGGCGCACGCACCCGCTCAGCCGTAGTACCATTGCTTCTCTACCCCAGGGAGTCTCACACCGATGATCCAATACCTTCTTGAAAACAGCAACATCGAAACCTTCGAACCAATGCCCTCCCCGGCCGAAGTCAAGGCCGACTTGCCCCTGACCGAAAGTGTGGCCACCACCGTTGCCCAAGGACGGCAGACCTTGAGCGCAATCCTGGATGGCCACGACCCGCGCCTCTTTGCCGTGGTTGGCCCCTGTTCAATCCACGATCCCGAAGCGGGGCTCGATTACGCCCATCGCCTCAAAGCCCTTGCCGACGAAGTAGCCGAGACGATGGTCCTGGTGATGCGCGTCTATTTTGAAAAACCGCGCACGAGCGTCGGTTGGAAAGGGTTTATCAACGACCCCTACCTCGATGACTCCTTCCGTATTGATGTCGGAATGAAGGAGGCACGTCGTTTTCTCCTTGCCGTCAACGAACTGGGGCTGCCGGCAGCAACGGAAGCGCTCGACCCGATCGGCCCCCAATATTACGGCGACCTGATCAGCTGGACCGCGATCGGTGCCCGCACCGTCGAATCGCAGACCCATCGCGAGATGGCCTCCGGCCTCTCCACCCCAGTCGGATTCAAGAATAGCACCGACGGCAGCCTGGAGGTAGCCATCAATGCCATCCTCTCGGCAGCCAACCGCCACGCCTTCCTCGGTATCGACGAAAACGGCCGCACGACGATCGTGCGCACAAAGGGAAACCGCTACGGCCACCTCGTCCTGCGCGGCGGCGGCGGGCGGCCCAACTACGACTCGGTCTCCGTCTCGCTTGCCGAACAGGCGCTTGCAAAGGCAGGGTTACCCAGCAACATCGTGGTCGACTGCTCGCACGCCAACTCCTGGAAACGCCCCGAATACCAGCCACTCGTACTCAAGGATATCGTCCATCAGATCCGCGAAGGGAACCGCTCGATCGTTGGCTTCATGCTCGAAAGCTTCCTCGTTGCCGGCAACCAACCGCCCGCGCCACGCACCGAACTGCGCTACGGCTGCTCGATCACCGACCCGTGCATCGACTGGACGACCACTGCTGAAATCCTGCGCACTGCTCACGCCATCCTGCGCCCGGTCCTAGCTGAGCGGCAGCGGCAAGCCGATGGCAGCAGCAAGTAGCGCCTCAGGTAGCTCCGATGGCAGAACGCCCTCCCACCCTGCGGCTTCTCGATACCCCGGCGGCGCGAGCATTCCTGCTGCGTGTTGGGCTCCCATTTATTGCCGAAATGGTCGCCGACCGGCAGCGGCTCACCGTGAGCAGATCGGTCACCCGCACCCCGACGCTTGATCAAGCGCTGATGGAAGCTGGCTGCGACTGGGGGTGGTGCCCACCAGAGACCACTTTTGCTGGGGTGCGGCTTTTCGTCACCGACATGGACTCGACGCTCATTACCATCGAGTGCATCGACGAGATCGCCGCCGCCGTTGGCAAACGGACTGAAGTTGCAGCACTGACCGAAGCGGCAATGGCCGGCGAACTCGACTTTCGCACGGCGCTCACCGCCCGCGTCGCGCTCCTTGCCGGGTTGCCCGAGCAAGAGCTGGCGGCGATCTACCGCGACCGTGTCCGCTACACCCCTGGCGCACAGGCGCTGGTGGCCGCGCTCAAGGCACAGGGGGCCTACTGTCTGCTCGTTTCGGGCGGGTTTACCCACTTCACCGCACCGATCGCTGCTGAACTCGGCTTTGACGAGCACCAGGCCAACCGCCTGGAGGTCGACGCCGCCGGACGGTTAACTGGGCGCGTGGTGGGCCCGATCGTCGATGCCCAAGCCAAACGGGCAGCGCTCCTTGCCGCCCAGAAACGGCTGGCGCTTCCCCGTGAAGCAGTCCTTGCTGCCGGTGACGGCGCTAACGACCAACCGATGCTTGGCGAAGCCGGACTACGCCTCGGTTATCGCCCCAAAGCGGTTCTCCTACCCACGCTGAACCTGGTAGCCCAAGAGGGGCTGCTGCTGCCACGCTACCTGTGCGACTAATCGGAAACAGCCACCCTTGTGTTCACCAGCCTCCTGGCCTCACCCCTGCCTCTGGCTGCAGGCGATGAGGCGCGGGTCGCGTTCGACATGCCGGTAAACGTGCTCCCTCGTCAGCGGGTAGGGGATGCGGCCGTCCGGCAGCGGTTTGCCGGCAAGCACCTGGAAGAGGGATATCCAACCGCGCTCGAAGGCGTGGGCGGAGCCGGCCATGTAAATCTGCCAGATGCGGAATTTCTTCTCCCCTACCAGCCGTTTGGCTTCGGCGGCATTGGCTTCCAGCCGTTCCACCCAGTGCCAGAGGGTGCGCGCGTAATGGGGGCGCAGGCATTCGGCGTCCCAGGGTTCCAGGCCTTTTTCCGAGAGGACCTCCAGCACTTCGGAGATGTGCACGAGCTCGCCCCCGGGAAAGACGTATTGGTCGATGAATTCGCTGATGTCGCTGCCAAGCCCCTTGGCGTGGCGCTGGCCGGCGGTGATGCCATGGTTCATAACCAGGCCGCCGGGTTTGAGCAGGCGATGGATCTTGGCGAAATATTTGCCCAGATTGGCGCGCCCCACGTGCTCGAACATGCCCACCGAGGCGATCTTGTCGAAGGGTTCCTTCTCCGACACGTCCCGGTAGTCCATAAGGTGCACCTCGACGCGGCCGGAAAGCCCCTGCCGGGCAATCTGTTCCTTCACGTATTCGTACTGGTTTTGGCTGAGGGTGATGCCCGTGGCGTGGACGCCGTAACGCTCGGCGGCCCAGAGAATGAGGCCGCCCCAACCGCAGCCGATGTCGAGGAGGCGTTCCCCTGGGTTCAAGTGAAGCTTTCGGCAGATGTGTTCCAGCTTCTGTTCCTGCGCCACCTCCAGGGTGTCGTCGGCGGTGCGGAAATAGGCGCAGGAATAGACCCGCCGCTTGTCGAGCCACAGACCGTAGAAATCGTTGGAGACGTCGTAGTGGTAGCTGATGTTTTTGCGGTCGGACGGCTTGGAGTGCCGCCACCAGGAAAGGAAGCGGCTGCCTTTCTTGTCCACGCACTTGACGTCACTGCAAAGGGATTCCCCAAAGCGGATGATGTCGCGCGTGCTGCCGCTAAGGTCGATCTCCTGTTCCACGTAGCTCTTAGCGAGCTTACCGAGACTTGGATTGGCAAGATGCAGCAGGGCTTTAGGCCGGTTGATGCGCACTGTCACCTTCGGTGTTTGCGCAAAGGCAAGCGACTGGCCGTTCCATAGTTCTAGCGCCACCGGCAGATTGTGTTTTTTAAGGCGCTTCTCTACTAGCTTGAGCATCTGGCTTTGCAGCATATACCCTCCGCTTGGCGTAGAAACTGACCACCCGGTAACTTCCTCTCTGCTCGTCCTCAAACCATTTCAGCAACAAGAGGCCACGAAAAGCGCACCTACCCGCCGGCCACGGGCGGCCAGACAGCAACGACATCCCCAGGGGCAAGCGGTGTCGTAGCCCGCGCATCGGGCGGTACAAAGCAACCGTTCTTCAGGACGATTCGCGCGTCAGCCTCTGGCACGCGGAAACGGGCAAGGAGCCCAGCCACCGTCTCCCCTTGGCCTACCTCGACCACCACGCGGTTGCTCTGCCGGTTGGCAGGAAGAAGATCGGCAAGCCAGGCGTAGAGCTTGAGGGTCACCTCCATCGCCGCCTTCCTAAGCCGCTAGAAGCGCTGGATAGTGCGCACGGGCCAGGAACGCCTCGACGAAGGCGAGTGGTTGCGCGAGCAACCGCTCGTGCCATGGCCCCAACCGCACACGCCCCTGAATCAGGCCGCGCAGCACGCCGGTATGTTCGGAAAACCCAACCGTCGTAGCCCCAATCAGGCGATCTTCCTGGAATTGCAGACTAATATAGGAAAAACGCGCCTCATCACACCACTCGACCCCACTTCCTCCGGCCTCCTCCGCCACCCCTTGCCACTGGCCAAAGGAGGTCGCCACCAACCCAAGTGTGTCAAGCACGTTGATCGCCAACACTCCCGGCAAACACGCCTGCCCTCCAGCCATCTGGATCGCCGCCACGCGCCCTTGGTCGACAGCGTTGGGTTGAATTGCGGCAACCACCTGCTGCCCGGTAAGCAGATCGGGAGCTTGCGCACAATCACCCGCGGCAAAGATAGCCGGATCGCTCGTACGCATCCCTGCATCAACCAGAATGCCGCTTTCCCGCTGGATCGTTGTCCCAGCTAGAAAGGAGATGTTCGGCCGTACCCCTGCGGCGACAATCACCAGATCGGCAGCAAGTTCCTCCCCCGATGACAGGCGAACAAGCAGCGGGGAATCGGCAGCTGGGGCAATCGCCTCGATCCGGCAGCCGGTACGCACCGCGACGCCACGCGCCTCGACCCAGCGGCGCAGCAGGTTTCCGGCACGCGGCGTCAACATTCGCGGCACCATCCGATCGCCCACCTCGACGACGGTCAGTTGCGCCCCTTTCTGTACAAAGGTTTCCAGCAAAATTGCGCCGATGAACCCAGCCCCCATCTGCACCACCCGGACACCTGGTTTTAGCCGCTTGGCGATCGTGCGCGCCTCAGCCAGGGTCCAGCATGGGGTTACCCCTGGAAGGTCGATCCCCGGGATGGGCGGCAAGAGCGGCGAGGAGCCAGTGGCGATAAGGAGCGTATCGTAATCGCTACTTGTTCCATCGGCAAAGAGCACCCGCTTCGCCGCCTGGTCAACGGCCACCGCCCGCCCTTCAGAAAGGGTAATTCCAAGTCGGGCAAAATGGTCCTCCCCCTTGCGCAACCATGTGCCTTGCTCGTTGATCTGCCCTTCAAGGAAATAGGGGATCGCCATTCGCGAATAGGGCGGCACTCCCTCGCAACCATAAAGGAGGATCTCGTCATTTGGGGCATAGCGTGCCAGCGTCTCAGCGGCCACTACCCCCGCCGGACCGTTCCCCAGGATGAGGTGGCGCCGCTTCATACGTCGACACCCAACCGAGCAAGCGTCTCAGGCGTAGGAAGGCCATCGGGCGTCCAGCCGCGCAGCGCATAGTAGTGAGGGAGCATCTCATCAAGCCGATTGACCATCCCCTTGGCTGGCCCAGTAGCTGCAGGTTCGCTCAGCAGCCGTTTGGGCAGCGTATCGTCTTTGCCGGTAAAACCGGCCTGGGTATTGAACCACCGCTCCAGGTTCCAGATCCGTTCGCCCACCTCCAGCAGGCGCTGAGCCGTCCACTCGCCGTCAATCGCCGCATCAAGCTGCGGGGCCACATGCTCAAGCGTCCAAGCAAAACTGGTGAAAATACAGATCCCGGCGGCATCAAAAGCGCCTGTGGCATCCTGAAACGCCTTGACCAGCTCCGGTTTCCCTTCGGTAGTCAGCGGATCGGTCTTAACTGGCACGCCCAATACTTCGGAAGCGACGGTGTAGCCGCGCAGGTGGCACGCACCGCGGTTGCTGGTAGCATAGGCCAATCCCATCCCCTGGATCCCGCGCGGGTCGTACGCAGGGAACTCCTGCCCTTTAACGGTCATCGAGAGTTCCGGATGGCCATACTTTTCACACAGCCGCTTCGACCCCAAGCCAATATCGCGGCCAAACCCTTCGCCATTGGCGGTCAGTTCTGCAAGACGGGCAAGCGCCTCAGCCGAACCGAAAGGCGCAGGAAAGCTGATCTCTTCGGCAGTGAGAATCCCGCGCTCATAGAGCTCCATCGCAGCCGCTACGGTAGAACCAAAGGAGATCGGGTCCATTCCCTGTTCGTTGCAGATGAGGTTAGCGTACTGCAACGCCTCCAGGTCATCGACCCCGGTGTCTGCTCCCAGCGCCCAGGCCGCCTCGTACTCTAGCCCCCCGCTTGCTCCCCAATATTTGGGGCTGTTTTTCACGGTAAAGTGGGTCTTGTCAATACGGGAAATTCGCCCGCAGGCGATCGTGCACCCGAAACAGGCCGCGTTGGTCACCAGTTGCGGTTTGCCGTCAGTAGGACGCGGCCGGTGCATCGCTTCCCCGGAGATGGCATCTGCCCCCTCAAACTGCACTTCGCGCATGTTGCGCGTGGGCAGCGCCCCAACCTCGTTGATCACATTCATCAGCACCTGCGTGCCGTAAGTAGGGAGCCCTTTGCTCGTCACTGGGTTGGCAGCAAGCACTGCTTTTGCCTCGCGCGTAGCAGCCAGAAACCGCGGCAGGTCTTTAACCCGCACCCCTTTGGTGCCGCGCACAGCCACCGCTTTGAGGTTTTTGGCCCCCATGACTGCCCCAACCCCTGAGCGGCCAGCAGCCCGATGCAGGTCATTGACGATGCAGGCAAAAAGCACCCCATTTTCCCCTGCCCGACCAATCGATGAGACGCGGATCAGGGGATCGTGGTGAGCCGCTTTGATCGCCTCCTCAGTCTCCCAGACGCTCTTCCCCCACAGATGAGTGGCATCGCGTAACTCGGCCCGATCATCTTCGATATAAAGGTAGAGAGGCCGATCGGCCCGCCCCTCGACGATGATCATGTCCCAGCCGGCAAACTTGAGCTCGGCGCCAAAGAAGCCGCCGGAGTTGGAGCAGGCGATTGCACCAGTAAGCGGCCCCTTGGTGACCACCGTATACCGCCCACCGGTAGAGGCGACCGTTCCGGTAAGTGGGCCAGTGGCAAAAATCAGCTTATTGGCCGGTGAGAGCGGATCGACCTTGGGGTCAACCTCGGCCGCGAGATAACGGCTGGCCAACCCCCTTGAGCCAAGATAGGACTGCGCCCACTGCTGGTTGAGCGGTTCTGCCTGGCAGGTGCCGTTGGTGAGATTGACGCGCAGAATGCGGTTAGCGTATCCCATGATCTCCTCCCTTCTCTCAGGCCAACACCGCGGCAGCGGTCTTTTGTGCCCACTGCGCCATGCGCTCCAGTCCTGCCCAATCGGCTTCGACATAGGCGATCGCCCCGGTGGGACAAGCAGCGACGCACGCCGGATCGCCGCCGCAGAGGTCACACTTCTGCACCTTACCCGTCTCATGCACATAGTTGATCGTGCCAAAGGGGCAAGCGATTGTGCACACCTTACACCCGACACAGGTGCCCGTCTTCACCACCTTGGCCCCAGTTGTCTGGTCAAGGACAATCGCATCGACAGGACAAGCATTCACGCACCACGCCTCGGCGCATTGGGTGCAGGTATAGGGAACCTTGCGCCCAGCCACTTCGAAGTTAAAGACCTTGATACGCGATTTGGCCGTAACCATCACCCCGTGGTGGGTGAGCGAACAGGCCATCTCACACTGAAGACACCCGGTGCACTTAACCGGATCGATCGCAAGAACCTTCCACATCGTCTCCTCCTGGGCTGGCGGGTAAAACTGTGAGCAATCTAGGTCAACGCCATCAGACTTGTCAAGAGGCAGGAATCGCTGATCGCTCCTGCCACCAGGCAACAAGCTCAGCTGCCGGCATTGGCCGTGCAAAACGCCCCAACGGGCGGCGCAGAGCCAGAGAGTTCAGATGGGTGGCAACCGGCACAAAGGTCCGCTCCATTGCCGCGTGCACCGCTGCCAACAGTCCGAGAGCAAGGACCGCAGCCGTCAGCATGGCAACAGCGGCCAGACGCAACGCCAAATAGGTGGCAAAACGGGGTGAATTTTTCACGATTGGTGCACGCATCCTCTCATGCTTTGCTACTATAATAGCCAAAACCCACCGGAATGACACGCGATGTTGCGCCTCTTTACTTCCGAAAACGGCTTGTTGCGTGAAAAGCGCCTGCAGACCCCACCTACCCAAGAGACACTCTTCCAGCTCCTGTGGATCGATGCGATCGACCCGAGCGACGAAGAGCGCAACCGCATCGAACAGCTCTTAAATGCCGAGCTTCCCGACAGCGACGATGTCGAGGAGATCGAAGCCTCCGCTCGCTTTTTCGAAGACGCGCATGGTCTGCACATCTACTCCCTCTTCTTAAGCCAAGAAGAGGGACGTCACATCACCACCACGGTGGCATTTATCTTGCAACCGCAGCGGCTCATCACGTTTCGGGAAGAGGAGATTGCCGACTTTCGGCTTCTGCGAATGCGTGCGCGCCATGGACGCATCCTCGCCACCAACCCCAAAGAGCTTCTGGTCACGATCTTCGAGCAGAAAGTAGAAAACCTTGCCGATACCTTAGAGGATCTTCACCGGCGACTCGAGGATGTAAGCAGCCTAGTACTGGAGGAGGAAAATTCCGACCTAGAAGAGGCGATTGACCTGCTTGCCAAGATTGAAAACAGCAACGGACGAATTCGCCTGTGCCTCATGGATACCCAGCGGGCGCTGAGCTACCTGCTGCGGCCGCAGCGGCAGATCGATCCAGAACTGCATGAGACCTGCCGCGAGATGCTGCGCGACATCGAAACCCTGATGACCCACACCAGCTTTGTCTTTGAGAAAGTCAACTTCTTGATGGACTCAGCGCAAGGGTTCATCAATATCCAGCAGAACCAAATCATCAAAATATTTTCCATTGCGGCTGTGGTTTTTCTGCCGCCGACTCTGGTGGCCAGCATCTATGGGATGAACTTTGAACACATGCCCGAACTGCAATGGGAGCTGGGCTACCTCTTCGCACTTCTGATGATGATAGTCTCTGGGGTTGCCCCATATATCTACTTTAAGAGGAAGGGATGGTTGTGAGGAGATTCCATGAGCTCTGATATCCCCGTAATTGACAAAGAAGACGAACCACCCGAACTGCCAAAAGGGGTACGTTGCGCCATCATCCTCCCTACTTACCGCTGGAACAGTCGGGTTAGATCCCTTCTTGGCGTCCTGCTCGGAATCGCCAATGAAGAAGTGGTTGTATTAGTAAGCGACAACAGTGAAAATAAAGAAAAAAGAGATTACCTGAAAAAAATAAGGTCTATTAATCCAAATATATTTTGCGTCGCACAAAAAACAAATATTGGCGGTACTGAAAACGTTTTTTTCTTATGGTCATGGGCAAGAAACATAGACTATATTGCCCAAGCTGGCGATGACGATTTCTTTTCACAGGAATACTTTTTGGAAGCATATAGTTATCTCACCAATGACAGCAACGCCTCAGCAGCTGAAACTGGAACAGCATTGCTTGATCTAGGGAACCACCAATTTCAAGCCATTAGCCAACCAAGCATAACGGGGTCTACACCACTGCACCGGATCCAAAAGTGGAGAAATGTCCTAAGAATCACAATGTATAACATGAGCAGACAAAAAGCAATAGCTCCCGCCATAAGTTATCTGAAAGATTGTCCGCTGCTCAGCACTACGCTCGCTGAAATCATCATCGAACTAAGCAGATTGTGTTTTGGCAATTTCATTTCCCTTCGTTCCAGCGGCTTCTACGCTCACTATCCATCAACTCTAGGAAACGAAGAGAACTACTATAGGCTTTTTTGTCAAGGGCGCAATATTGACCCAGCAATTATATATTTCTTTAGGTTATTCACAGTCATCCACTCATATCTTTTCCTGACAGGAACTTACTCCCCAATCGAAAATAGAAATGAGCGACTGATATGTGGAGAAACCGTATTCAAATACCTCTACTTTGAATTTTTTGTCAATTTCATTACGGCTCGTACTAAAGAACCAGTGCTCATGGAGTTTCTAATAAAGCATCATCATCTGATTGAAAAACTTCAATATTTTACATCTGTCGAATTTGTCAGAAATATCTCCTTTTCAAAAGAGTTTCTTGATTTTTACTTTGAACTATTAAAAGCCCTTGATTATGAAGGTCACACCTATCAAATGATGTCAAACTTTGTCGCTAAAGTTCTCGACGCGCCATAAAGGGTTAAAATGAAAGCTGTCATCCTCGCCGGTGGCTTGGGCACCCGCATCGCCGAAGAGACCCACCTCAAGCCCAAACCGATGGTTGAGATCGGCGGCAAACCGATCCTCTGGCACATCTTGAAGCTCTATTCCGCGCACGGGGTGCATGACTTCATCATCTGTTGCGGCTACAAGGGTTATGTCATCAAGGAGTATTTTGCCAACTACTTTTTGTACATGTCCGATGTCACCTTCGACATGCAGCACAACCGCATGGAGGTGCACCACTGCTGCGCTGAGCCGTGGCGGGTGACGCTGGTCGATACGGGCGAGGCGACCAATACCGGCGGGCGGCTCAAGCGTGTTGCTCGCTACCTGGAAGGGGAAGCGGCGTTTTGCTTTACCTACGGTGATGGGTTGGCCGACATCGACCTCTCTACCGAAATTGTCTTTCACCGCCAGCACGGCAAGTGGGCAACGGTTGCTGCGGTACAGCCCCCTGGCCGCTACGGGGCATTGCTGCTTCAGGACGACCGGGTTTTAGGCTTTCAGGAAAAGCCCCCTGGGGATGGCGCCTGGATCAACGGCGGGTTCTTCGTCCTCTCCCCGCCAGTTCTCGATCTCATCGCGGGCGATGAGACCAGTTGGGAAGCTGAAGTGCTGCCGCAGCTCGCCGCCGCCGATGAGCTGCGTGCCTATTTCCACCGCGGCTTTTGGCAGCCGATGGATACGCTACGCGACAAGAACCAATTGGAAGCGCTTTGGCAATCGGGCCGTGCCCCGTGGAAGGTGTGGACGTGATCAACGCCCGCTTCTGGCGCGGCCGGCGCGTCTTTCTGACTGGCCACACCGGTTTCAAAGGGGGATGGCTGGCGCTGTGGCTTACTGAACTGGGGGCCAAAGTATATGGTTACGCCTTACCACCGCCCACCGAACCGAATCTCTTTACCCTTGTCGGGCTAGAGAAGCGCCTTGCCGCCAGCACTATCGCCGACATTCGCGACGCTAAGGAGCTCAAAGAGGCCATCACAGCGGCGCAACCCGAAATCGTGCTGCACCTGGCAGCTCAGCCGCTTGTACGCCGCTCCTACGCCGAGCCGCTCGAAACCTTTGCTGTCAATCTGATGGGAACCGTCAACCTCTTTGAAGCAGTGCGCAGCACGCCTGGCGTCAAGGCGGTGGTCAATGTCACCACCGATAAATGCTACGAAAACCGCGAATGGATCTGGCCCTACCGGGAAAACGAGCCGCTGGGCGGCCACGACCCCTATTCGGTCAGCAAGGCGTGCGCAGAACTCGCCACCGCTGCTTATCGCCGCTCATTCCTTGCCGCCGCGGGGGTGCATGTGGCCAGCGCCCGCGCTGGCAACGTCATCGGTGGCGGAGACTGGTCGCCGGATCGGCTGCTACCCGATTTTCTGCGCGCGCTTGAGGCTGGCCAGCCGCTCCTCGTCCGTTCCCCACAGGCCATTCGCCCCTGGCAACACGTACTTGAACCCTTGGCGGGCTATCTCCTACTGGCCGAGAAACTCTTCACCATCGGCGAAGATTTCGCTGAAGCATGGAACTTCGGCCCTGCCGAAGAAGACACCCAACCGGTGCAGTGGCTGGTGGAATCGTTGTGCCAGCGGTTTCCCGGCGCCCGATGGCAGTGTGACCCTACACCACACCCCCATGAAGCCGCCACGCTGAAACTCGATAGCGCCAAAGCGCGTGCTCGCCTTGGCTGGCGGCCGCGTTGGCGGCTGCAGCGCGCGCTGCAAGCCACGCTTGATTGGCACCTGGCGTGGAAAGAGGGCCGCGACATGACCGAATTCACCCTTTGTCAGATCAACGACTACGTGACTTCGGAGCACAGCGCATGAGCAGTCGCTTCGAGATCCTCACCACCCCTATTGCCGACCTGCATCTTCTGCAGCGCAAACCCAACAGCGACGAACGGGGTTTTTTTGAGCGCCTGTTCTGCATCGAAGATTTGCAAGCCATCCTCTCTGGCCGGCAGATCGTCCAGATCAACCATTCCTACACTGCTCGACGCGGCGCAGCGCGGGGATTGCACTTTCAACGCCGGCCTCATGCCGAAATGAAGTTTGTCCAGTGTCTGCGCGGCGAAGTGTTCGATGTGGCCGTCGATCTGCGTCGCGGCTCACCCACCTTTCTGAAGTGGCACGGCGAGATCTTAAGTGACAAGAACCACCGCACCCTTGTCATTCCCGAAGGATTCGCCCACGGCTTTCAGGCGCTGACCGATGAGTGCGTGCTGCTATACTTACACACCGCGCCCTACTGCCCGACCGCTGAAGGGGGCTTGCATCTACTCGATCCACGGCTGGGAATCACCTGGCCCCTCCCAGTGACGCAGCTCTCCCCGCACGATGCTGCGTTACCCCTCCTTGCGGACGACTTCACCGGGGTTGAATGATGAAGTGCCGTCACTGTGCTGCGCCGCTCAATCTGCCTCTCATCGACTTGGGCACCGCACCGCCTTCGAACGCCTACTTGACCAAAGAGCAGTTGCACGCCCCCGAAACCTGGTACCCCTTGCGCGTGCTGGTGTGTACAGCGTGTTGGCTTGCCCAGACCGAAGACTTCGCCCGCGCCGAGGAGTTGTTCGACGCGGGTTACGCCTACTTCAGCGGCTTTTCCACCACCTGGCTCGCCCACTGCGAGCGCTACGTCGCTGAAGTGGTCGCGCGCTTTCACCTTGACAGCAACAGCCATGTCGTCGAGGTAGCCGCTAACGACGGGTCGCTACTGCAGTTTGTGATGGCGCGCGGCATTCCCTCCACCGGCATCGAACCCACCGCCAGCACCGCTGCCGCCGCGCGTGCCAAGGGCATCCCCATCGTCGAAGATTTCTTCGGCATGCGTCTGGCGAAAGCGCTCGCAGCAGAAGGCAAGCAGGCCGACCTGATGGTCGCCAACAACGTGCTTGCCCATGTCCCAAACATCAACGACTTCGTCGCCGGCTTTGCCCACCTCCTTAAGCCGAAAGGGGTGGCCACCTTCGAATTTCCCCACCTGATGCGGCTGGTGGAAGGTAACCAGTTCGACACCATCTACCATGAGCACTTCTCGTATCTGTCGCTTACCACCGTCTGCCGCATCTTTGCCGCGGCGGGTCTTTCGGTCTTTGATGTCGAGGAGCTGCCCACCCACGGTGGCAGCCTGCGCGTCTTTGCCCAGCGCGCCGATACGGGCCGCCAGCCGCGCCAGGAGCGCGTCGATGCGCTGCTGCAGCGCGAATCCGACGCGGGCATGTTGTCCGCCTCCTGGTATCAAGGATTCCAGGCCCGGTCAGAGCGCATAAAGAACGAGCTCCTTCAATTTTTGCTCGAGCAAAAGCGCGCCGGCAAGAAGGTCGTTGCCTACGGCGCTGCTGCCAAGGGCAACACGCTCCTTAACTTTGCTGGCGTCAAGCCCGACCTGATCCCCTTTGTCGTCGACCGTAACCCCGCCAAACAAGGCAAATACCTGCCTGGCAGCCGCATCCCGATCGTTAGCGAGGAACGGTTGAAAGAAGCAAAACCGGATTACGTTATCATTTTGCCGTGGAACCTGCGCACAGAAGTGATAGGGCAGCTCGAATACATTCGGGGATGGGGCGGACGGTTTGTAACGGTTATCCCGGAGCTAACAGTCGAATGAAACCGCGTATTCCCTACACCAAACCATCGATTACCGAAAAGGAGATCGCCTACGCCACCGACGCGGCGGCGCACGGCTGGGGAGAACGTTGCTATGAATACATTGAACGCTTTGAGAACCTATTTAAAGCGTATCTGGGTGTGGAGTTTGCTATCGCCACTTCGAGCGCGACCGGTGCCTTGCACATGGGGCTTGCCGCATTGGGGATCGGCCCAGGTGATGAAGTGATCCTTGCCGACACCAACTGGATTGCCACGGCAGCCCCAATCGTCCATCTTGGGGCCACACCGGTTTTCGTGGATATCCTTCCCGACAGTTGGTGCATCGATCCCGAGCAGGCCGAGCAGGCAATCACACCGCGCACACGCGCGATCATTGCCACACACCTTTATGGCAACCTCTGCGACATGGACCGGCTGCTTGCCATCGGCGAAAGGCATGGTATTCCCATCATCGAGGATGCGGCCGAGGCGATTGGCTCGGTTTACCATGGCCGACGAGCCGGGTCGATGGGCCGCTTCGGCGTCTTCTCCTTTCATGGCACGAAGACCCTGACCACCGGTGAAGGGGGGATGTTCGTCACCAACGACCCCGACCTTTATGAACGTGTCCTTACTCTGAGCAACCACGGCCGGCGGCGCGGTCAGACCCGTCAGTTCTGGCCAGAGGTGGTGGGTTTCAAATACAAGATGTCCAACATCCAGGCCGCGATCGGGTGCGCACAGATTGAGCGGATCGACGAACTCGTGGGCCGGAAAAGAGAAATTTTTGATTACTACAAAGAGAAGCTGGCCTTGCTGCCTGGCGTGAGCATGAACCCTGAACCGCCGGGAACAGTAAACGGCTTCTGGATGCCGACCGTGGTCTTCTCCAAGGAGTCGGGCGTCACGCGGGAAAGGCTCGTTGCGGCATTCAAAGAAGCCAACATCGATGCACGGGTCTTCTTCTGGCCGCTCTCAAGTCTGCCGATGTTCCCGCCGCGCCCAGATAACCACGTTGCGCGGGACATACCGGGCCGGGCCTTCAATCTGCCCAGCTACCATGATTTAGGCGAATCGCAACAAGATAAAGTAATTTCCGTTATCAAAGAGATCGCGGCAAGGAATTGAGGATGTCCCAATCACGGAGGTGCCCATGAAAGTCTATCTGCTCGGAGCGGCCAATCCGGAAACGATCCGCATGATTATGGCTGTGCAAAGATCAGTACCCAATATCGAATTTCCTGGTTTTCTTGACAATGACCCAACCAAAAAGAATACGGAATTTTACGGCTATCCTATACTCGGAGGGATTGATCTTGTACCAGAACTAGTCAACAAAAGCAAGTCAGACGAAGTCGGCTTTGTAAATTTAATCACGGGGAACATGATTGCTCGTTATGAGACATCGAAAGCAATTGTTGCCGCCGGAGGACGTCTGGTAAATTTTATTCACCCCTCTGTGGAACTGTCCATGAGTCGCTGGGGCACGGGGAACTACATTCAGGAAGGCGTAATCGTTCAGGCAGGCGTCACTGTTGGCGACAACTGCAGCATTCACATGGGTGCACTGATCGGTCACGAAACAATCATAGGCAACACCGTGTTCATCGCCCATGCGGTAAGTGTATCAGGATGTTGTGAAATCGGCGACGGAACTTTTATTGGTACCAATGCCACTCTGTTGCCGCGAATCAAGGTAGGGAAATGGGCAGTCATTGGCGCAGGTGCGGTAGTCAATCGCGATGTTCCGGATTACGCTGTTGTAGTCGGTAATCCTGCTCGAGTTATCAAACGCAACGAAGTGCAATACAGCGATGGAAGGGTTTATTGATGGCAACATTTATGCGGCACTCGGATAACAAAGCGTTTCAGTTGGAGAAGGATGAGGCCATATACAAGCTCAGCAAATCGAGCACGATGCATGAGCTAACGAGAAGTTGGATCAATCAGGCTGCCGCGTTTCGCTATACTTATTTGTTTTCCTGGTTGGATCGACCGATCATTCAATTCCCCCAAGACATCGTCGCAATGCAGGAGCTGATCTGGCAAGTCAAGCCGGACCTCATCATTGAAACCGGAATTGCCCACGGTGGTTCCCTCATCTTTAGCGCTTCGATGCTGACCCTCCTCGATGTCTGCGAAGCGATTGAGGAGGGCCAACCCTACGATCCGGCTGCGTCCCGCCGCAAAGTAGTGGGAATCGACATCGAGATTCGCCCCCACAACCGCGCAGCGATCGAGCGGCATCCCCTCTATCCGCGCATTCAGATGATCGAGGGTTCAAGCATCGACCCGGCGGTCGTCGATCAAGTCTGGGCTATCGCCAAAAGGCATCAAAAAATTTTGGTCTGCCTCGACTCCAACCACACCCACGATCATGTGTTGGCGGAGCTGCAGGCGTATGCGCCTTTGGTTAGTGTTGGCAGCTACTGCGTCGTCTTCGACACGATCATCGAGGACATGCCCGCCGGGAGTTTCCCTGATCGACCGTGGGACAAGGGAAACAACCCCAAGACCGCGGTGTGGGCTTTTCTGAAAGATCACCCTGAGTTTGAGATCGACAAGAGCATCCAGCACAAGCTGCTGATCACAGTGGCGCCGGATGGGTACTTAAAAAAGATAAAATCCTAAATCCGTGCTCTTTGCATCCCAAACTGAACACAACCCGTTGATTCTGTGCTACGATTCTGTAACATCCCTCTTCACCCAACTGGCCATGCCCCGCTTTGAAGTCAAGCAATCTGCAAAGCTCAATCTCACCTCCTATTTCGGGCTGGCGCTGATCGGGCAATGCTGCCAGGCGGCGCAGGTCGGCCGGCGGCTCGATGCCAAGGGGGCGGAACTGCGCGAGCCGACGGACGAACTGACGCTTCGGCTTCTTGAGCGCACCCAAGCGCCGATTACTGCGTACCAGGGCTATGTCTATGCTGACCTTGACACCTTCGTGATGGACCAGCCCGCAGGGCGCAGGACGCCACGCAGTGGCGGTCCTGAGCGAAGCGAAGGATTCGGCGCAGCCGAACACAACTCCGAGACGAAAATAGCCCACACGAAAGGTTTCAGATTCAACGACCACGGATTCAGGTTGAGTTCAAAGTGGGGTATCGTCGGTTTAGTGAAGAGGGATGATGCAAAGTTATAGGACAGAACCAACAGGTTGCGTTCGGTTTGGGATGAAAAGATGAAAGAGCACGGATTCAGAAGATCTGCTGGGCATTCTGTTTCGGATCCAGAGGAACTTGTCAAGCCGAAGGTGCTGGGCGACTATCTCTTTGAGCTCATCAAGGAGAGCGGGCTTTTCGATGTGGGTTGGTATCTCCAAACGTATGGAGACCGGCTTGCGCCAGGCGAAAACCCGTTGGCCCACTATCTTGCCCGTGGGGTGAAGGAGGGGCTGAATCCGTCGCCTCGCTTTAACACCCGCTACTACCTGGAGAGCAACCCGGACGTTGCGGCAGCAGGCATCAACCCCTTCATACATTACATTCTGTTCGGCCGCCGGGAAAACCGCTGGCCATTGCCCTATCATGACTTAGAGGAAATCTACCCAGTTGCCGAGCCCCAATACGTGCCCCGGTTGCCCCCCGATGCTGGGGTGGCAGAGAAGGCGGTGCGCGTGATCGCCTTCTACCTACCCCAGTTTCATCCCATCCCGGAAAACGATGCCTGGTGGGGAGAAGGGTTCACGGATTGGACGAATGTGCGGCGAGCCGTGCCGCAATTCGAGGGCCACTACCAACCCCACGAGCCGGACGAGTTCCTGGGCTACTACGATCTGCGGGATCGGTCGGTGCAGGCCCGCCAGATTGAATTGGCCAAGCAGTATGGGATCGAAGGGTTCTGCTTTTATTTCTACTGGTTTTCCGGCAAGCGCTTGCTGGAGCTGCCGGTCGAGAACTATCTGAACGACCCCAGCCTGGATTTGCCGTTTTGCCTCTGCTGGGCCAACGAGAACTGGACAAGGCGTTGGGATGGCCTCGACAAAGACATACTCATAGCCCAGCACCATTCCGACCAGGACGATCTGGCGTTCATTCAGTACGTGGCCAAGTATCTGCGCGATCCGCGGTATATCCGCGTGCTTGGCAAGCCGCTTCTGCTGGTGTATCGGCCTAGTCTCTTTCCCGACATCCGCGCGACAGCGCAAAGGTGGCGGACCTGGTGCCGTGACAACGGCATTGGTGAGATTTATCTAGCCTATCCCCAGTCTTTCGATTTTGTCGATCCCGCTATTTTTGGTTTTGACGCCGCTATCGAATTTCCCCCGAGCTTCCATCTGCCCGACATTACCCGCCACGTTAAGACTTACAAAGGGTTCGAGGGCGTGGTCTATGAATGGCGTTGGTACATCGCGCGAAGCGAGAATTACCCGGACCCGGATTACAAACTGTTCCGGTGCGTCAACCCCGGCTGGGACAACACGCCCCGGCGCAAGAACCACGGAAGAGTGTTTCACAACAGCAGCCCGCAATTGTTCGCCCGCTGGCTGAATAACGCTTTCGCCGATACTCTGCGTCGGTTCGACCAGGAAGACGAGCGCCTTGTTTTCATCAACGCCTGGAACGAATGGGGCGAAGGGGCACATTTGGAGCCGGATCGCCGCTATGGCTATGCCTGGCTGCAGGCGGTGCGGGAGGCGCATCAATCCGCTTTACAAAAGAGGCGGCCTATCGTCCTGATCAGCCACGACGCCCTTCCCCACGGCGCCCAGCTCCTCTGTTTGCACTTCGCCCGTTATTTCAAGGAGCAGATGCACTTTGAGGTCGACCTGATCGTCTTGGGTGGAGGGCCGCTCATTTCGAAGTATCGGCAGTATGCAAGGGTACACCAACTGCTGCTCAATCAAGTAAAGCCTGAACAGATCGACCGCCTGTTGAGCGCGCTGCGCCAGCGCGGGGCCGACGTGGCTATCGCCAATACCACCGTCTCTGGCTTGCTGGTGGCCTACCTGAAGCAACACGGTTTTACGGTGTTATCCCTTATCCATGAACTGCCGGGTATCCTTCGCGCCTATCGTCTCGAAGCGCATGCTGCCGCGATTGCCAAACATGCCGATAAGGTCATCTTTCCCGCCCCGCAGGTTCACCAAGGGTTCGAGCACTTCATTGGTCAGCCTTTGCCTCAAGCGGTGATTCGGCCCCAAGGATTGTATTGGCGCAGCCCATTGCGCTCCGGAGCGGACAAAGAAGCGGTACGTGAAGAGGTTTTCAAGGAACTTGGCCTTCCCCCTGAGGCGAAACTCATCCTTTGCGCCGGTTACGCCGACCATCGCAAGGGCTTTGATCTGTTCGTGCAGGCCTCTCTGAAGGTATTCGATTCGATCCCCAATGCCTATGCCTTGTGGGTAGGTCATCGCGACGAAACCCTCGTTGCGCAAACCCTGCAAGAGGCCGAGAAAAGAGGGCAACGTCATCGGTTTCTGTTGCCTGGGCTGGTCGACGAGCCGCAGCGTTACTACCTTGCGGCCGACGTTTATGCCCTGACCTCGCGGGAAGACCCGTTCCCGACCGTGGTCATGGAAGCCTTGGACTCGCTCACGCCCGTGGTCGCCTTCCGCGGTGCCGGTGGGTTTGAAAACCTGCTTCAACGAGGGTGTGGCATCCTCGTTCCCAAGGAAGATGTTGCCGCCTTCGCCCAAGCCCTCATCGGGCTGCTGCAAAACCCGGCACAAGCCCGGGCACTCGCCGAAACCGGGCGAACCATCGTCGAACAGGAATTCAACTTCCGGCATTACCTGTTCGACCTGCTGGAATTAGCAGGAAAACCACTTCCGCGCGTATCCGCCATCGTCCCCAACTACAACTATGCGCGCTACCTCCCCGCGCGGCTTGAAAGCCTCGTTCGACAGACGCTGCCCTTGTATGAGCTGATCGTGCTCGACGACTGCTCCACCGACGACAGCGTGCGCGTTGCCCAAGACTTTCTCCGCCAGGAGGAAACCCCTTGGCGTCTGGAGGTGAACACGCGCAATTCCGGCTCAGTTTTCCGGCAGTGGCACAAGGGCTTGTTGCTGGCTAGGGGGGACTACGTTTGGATTGCAGAAGCAGACGACCTAGCCGATCCAGCATTCCTGCAAACGGTCGTACAGTACATGCAGGCCAATGATGCCGTGCTCGGATTCTGCGACAGTTGGCAGATCGATGAAGAGGGCAAACGGCTCGGCGACAGCTATAAGTTCTATGTCAATGAAGGAACGCCCGGCGCCTTTGACCACGACTTTGTCATGGCAGGGCCGGTGTTTCTGGAAAAACACCTGGCGATCAAAAACGTCATCTTGAACATTTCCGGTGTGGTCTTTCGGCGTGATGCGCTGATGGAGGCCATTGCCCGCATTGGCGACGAACTGTTTGAGTACAAAGTGGCGGGGGACTGGCGGATTTATGTCGAAATATGTGCAATGGGGGGAAGAGTGGCTTATGTGGCGAAACCACTCAATGGCCATAGGCGGCATAGGATAAGTGTGACGCATACATTGCAGGCGAAAAAGCATTTGGATGAGATAAAGAGGATGCATGAACTTGTGGGTTCCATGGTTGAGATCGGAACGATGCACAACAGTCAGAAAAAGTACCTGGAAAGTGTTGCTAAATATCTAGGAGTAATTACCTGAATCCGTGCTCTTTGCACCCCAAACTGAACACAACCCGTTGATTATGTCCTACAATTTTGCATCATCCCCTTTCGCCCAACCGACGATGCCCCGCTTCGACAGACGGTGCTGCAGGAGATCATGTACCGGGCGGCGCAGCTCGTTGCCCATGCAAGGAGACTGGTTCTGGACTTTGGCCGCAACGTTGCCGAACACGTCAAAGTGTTCGTTGCGCTGCAAGAGCGGCTTTGGCAAGCAGCTTCGCCATGAGGGCGGCGCAGCGGTTCCTCTTGACCGAAACACCCGGTTCCGCGCCAGTGGAAGGCCGGGACTCGTCCCGGAGCAGGAAAATGACGTCACGCTGTCCCGCCAGAGACGACTTTCGTGGGCGGAAGAAGGCCAACTGCCCCTCGAAAGAGCTTTGACAGACAGATCACCCGTGTCGCCAGACCGAAAATTCATGCCCAATAGCCCACAGGAAAGGTTTAAGATTCAACGACGACGGATTCAGGATGTTTATAGAGGTTATTTGGTATGGAGAATGAAATGAAGGATGAACTCCCTTATCAATCACATGAAAAGGACACTCCTGCGCAGTCAGATAGCTTTGCAAAGCTGAAGCGTATAAGGCTTCCAAATGATCTTCAAAATAAAAAGGTTTTGGATATTGGTTGTAATGAAGGGTTTTTCTGCAATCAAGCAATCATGAGAGGTGCTGCAGAAGTAGTAGGAATCGATGCAAATAAAAAAGCAATTGAAAACGCAAAAAGGATCTATCATGACGAACGCATCCGTTTCATTCATCAAGACTGGAGCGAACTGCCGCCCGGGAAATACGATCTTGTGCTGTGGCTATCTGCCATGCATTACGAGCTTGATCCGCTGAGGGTCTTAGTACAGATTGCGGATAGGCTTACTGAAGACGGTCTCTTTATTCTGGAAGGTGGTGTGATTTCTCGCCAAGTTAATGAGATGATTTCTTGCCAAGTTAAAGAGATGGTTAGGGTAATACGCCATGATGGGGCGTTATGGTATCCCACATTCGACTATTTGGAAGATTGCTTTAAGCGATCAGGGATGTCATATCGAATTATTGGAGGTGGCGTGCTTGTCGGGTCTGATCCGGTCCCTCGATACGTGTTTCACTGTCACAAATTGAAAACCAACGTGATGCTTATTATTGGCAAGCCATTTGCAGGAAAGAGTTCGCTAGCAAACCAATTAAAAGATGTGGTCACGAAGTTAATTTCCTTGGATTATTTTATCGCCAATATCTATCATGCAAAATACACGCATACAGATTTTGAAGATTTTGTCAAACGAAACACAAATCCAGACGCACTAGTTTCAATTTATGAAAAAATTGATGAAAGCGGTTTTACTGAAACGTATATCGAATTGTTGGCTAAATCTATTGCACAGTCCGATGCTTTGGTAGTGGTAGAGGGATATATGACAGACACGCAGGTTGACATGTTTGTGCGTCGAATGAGCGGTAGGGCTAGGGTTTGGTTAATGCGAAGAGCATAGCATGGGGTCTTTTCGTAAACTCCTGAATCCGTGGTCGTTGAATCTGAAACCTTTTCTGTAGGCTATTGGGCATGAATTTTCATCCAGCCTTCATTGCCCAGGTAAAGCGCAATCGGGCTGTAGCCATCTACACCTTGGTAGGTGCGGCTGACCGCTTCCTTCTTCGTGTCGGAGTTATCCATCACGAAGGTGTCGAGGTCGGCACAGACATAGCCCTGGTACGCAGTAATCGGCGCTTGGGTGCGCTCAAGAAGCCGAAGCGTCAATTCGTCCGTCAGCTCGCGCAGCTCCGCCCCCTTGGCATCGAGCCGCTGGCGCATCCAGACACTGGAGGGGACTTTCGTGATCCCCAAAGCCTCTTTGAAGAAGCGAT
>Ga0308396_1000093_pt1 | contig 63071 bp, 67 predicted proteins | sample Hotspr2SamplePe2_FD_202359 | JGI IMG/M metagenome (GOLD analysis project Ga0308396, IMG submission 202359) | Hot spring phototrophic mat microbial communities from Mushroom Spring, Yellowstone National Park, Wyoming, United States - 20050930_Pe2 ... | reverse complement strand
TATTATTCTCAATTCAATTAAATTAAAACGCAAAGGCAACCCGACGGCGCCCCTGCCTTAAGCAAGTTTTAATGCTCAGGACGCCAAATTGTTATCAAATATTACGGATGGGATGGATTATAACTGGTCTGCAGCGCCTCATCCGCTCCTTGCCCAAGGTGGTGATTGCCCTAGTGGCCGGCTACGCCATTGGGGGAGGCCATGTTTTGCATCTCCTCTGCGATCTCACCATTGCCGCCGACAACGCCATCTTTGGCCAGACCGGGCCTCGCGTGGGCAGCTTCGACGGCGGCTTTGGGGCCAGCTACCTGGCGCGGGTGGTGGGGCAGAAGAAAGCGCGCGAAATCTGGTTTCTCTGCCGCCAGTACACAGCCGCCCAGGCGCTGGAGATGGGCCTGGTCAATGCGGTGGTGCCCGTGGAGGAACTAGAGGCAGAAGGGATCCGCTGGGCGCGGGAGATCCTCCAGCACAGCCCCCTGGCCATCCGCTGCCTCAAGGCCGCCTTCAACGCCGATTGCGACGGCCAGGTGGGGCTGCAGGAGCTAGCCGGGGACGCGACACTGCTGTATTACATGACCGAGGAAGCGGCCGAGGGCAAACGGGCTTTTTTGGAGAAGCGCCCCCCCAACTTTCGCCAGTTTCCCTGGCGGCCCTAGGGAGGGATCCTCTGTTGGATCCCTTTTGGATAGGCTGGACTCAGTTCTTGGTCTGGGCCGATGGCTTCCCAAACTCCCCGGCTGCTCTTGGTCGATGGCCACTCCCTGGCCTACCGCTCTTTTTATGCCTTTGCCTACAGCCGCGAGGGGGGCTTGCGCACCTCCACGGGGATCCCGACCAGTGTCAGCTTTGGCTTTTTGAAATCGCTGCTGGAGGTCTTGGAGAAATACCCCCCCACCCATGTAGCTGTTGCCTTTGATACCCGGCAGCCCACCTTTCGCCACGAGGCGGATGAAACCTACAAAGCAGGCCGTCCGGAAACACCGCCGGAGTTCGTTGAGGATGTGGAGAACCTCCAGCAGGTGTTGGCGGCGCTGCGCATTCCCATTTTGGCGGTGCCTGGCTTTGAGGCCGACGATATTCTGGGTACTCTCTGTCGGCTTGCTCCCCACGAGTATCGAGTGCAGATCTTAAGCGGCGACCAGGATCTGTTTCAACTCATTGACCGCGAGGGAAGGATTCGGGTTTTGCACCTCAACAGCAAAGATCGCGTCAGCGAATTTGGCCCCCAAGAGGTCAAAGAGAAATTCGGCATCTGGCCTTGGCAGGTGGTCGACTACAAAGCCCTCTGTGGTGACCCCTCCGACAACATTCCCGGCGTCAAGGGGATCGGCCCCAAGCGAGCGGCAGAGCTCTTGCAGCGCTACGGCAGCTTGGAGGAGATTTTCAACCATCTGGAGGAGATCCCTGGCAAAATCCAGCAGTACCTCAGGGAAGGGATCCCAGCAGCCCAGCACTCCCAATTTCTGGCTCGAATTCACTGCGATGTCCCCCTTTCGCCTGACTGGGAGAGCATGAGGTTAACTGGGTTTGACCCAGAGGAAGTGCTGCCGCTGCTGGAGAAATTGGAGTTTCGCAGTTTCATTGCTCAAGTGCGCCAACTGCAGGCCACTTTGGGCGGGATCCCAGCCCAAGCCTCTCAAGCAAGGACAACTTCAAAGGATGGCTCTACCTACGACGAGGCTCTTTGGTTTGATTTTCCCGCTGCTCCCGCTCCCTCTTTGCCAGCAGTGTGCATCGTGGATACAGCGGAGAAATTGGAGCTGTTGCGGCAGGAGCTGTTGGCCTGTTCCGGGATCGTAGCCTGGGACACAGAAACCACGAGTCTGGATCCCCGCGACGCCCAACTGGTGGGGATTGGCTGCTGCTGGTCAGAACGGGATGTTGCCTATTTGCCCCTTGGCCATCGCCAGGGATCCAACTTGGACTGGGACCTGGTCAAACAGAGTCTACAGCCCATTTGGGAGGATCCCAATCGGCCCAAAAGCCTGCAAAACTGCAAGTATGATCTCAGCATTTTTCGCGCCCATAGCATCCGCCTGCAAGGGATCCAATTTGATCCCATGCTGGCCAGCTACGTTCTCAATCCAGAGGCCAGCCACAACTTGGCCGACTTGGCAGCTAGCTATTTAAATTTGCCCACCACCAGCTACGAAAAGTTGCTGGGCAAAGCAGAGTCCCTCGCCGATCTGCCCATTGCCAAAGTGGCAGAATACTGCGGCACCGATGCCTACTGCGCCTATCGTTTGGTGCCCATCCTCACCGAAAAGCTGCAACAGACTGACCCACGCCTCTGGAATCTTTTTGTCCAAGTGGAGTTGCCTTTGGCCCATGTTTTGGAAGAAATGGAGTGGGTCGGCATCCGCATCGACACTGAGTTTCTTCGGCAGTTTTCCCAGGAGCTGGAAAAAGAGCTACACAGTCTAGAGCAGAAAGCCTATGCTCAAGCAGGCGAGGTGTTTAACCTCAACTCTCCCAAACAACTGGGATCCCTGCTCTTTGAAAAGCTCAAGCTAGATGTCCGCAAAACTCGCAAGACGGCCACCGGCTACTCCACCGACGCCTCGGTTTTGGAAAAGCTGGAAGGGGATCACCCAGTCATTGAAACCATTCTCCAGTACCGCACCCTGGCCAAGCTCAAATCCACCTATGTGGACGCGCTGCCGGCTCTGGTAAGACGCGATACGGGTAGGGTGCACACCAGCTTCAACCAGACCGTTACTGCCACTGGCCGGCTCAGCTCCTCCAACCCCAATTTGCAAAATATCCCCATCCGCAGCGAGTTTAGCCGCCGCATTCGCCAGGCCTTCGTTCCCCAGGAGGGATGGCTGTTGGCCTCGGCTGACTACTCGCAAATTGAGCTGCGCATCCTGGCCCACCTCAGCCAAGAGCCAACCCTCATCGAGTGCTTTCGCTCTGGGGAAGATGTGCATACCCTTACCGCTCGCTTGCTCTTTGAAAAACAAGAAGTAACCAGCGAAGAACGCCGCCTGGCCAAGACGATTAACTATGGGGTGATCTACGGCATGGGGGCGCAGCGTTTTGCCCGCACTGCCGGCGTCTCTCTAGCGGAGGCGAAGGAATTTTTGCGGCGATTTAACGAGCGCTACGCCGGCGTTTTTGCCTATCTCCGCGCCACCCAAGCCTTTGTGGAAGAACATGGCTATGTGGAAACCATCTTGGGCCGCCGTCGCTATTTCCCCAATTTGTCTCAGCTATCCGGCCATCGCAAACAGGCCGAGCTGCGGGCTGCGGTGAACGCCCCCATTCAGGGATCCGCCTCAGACATCATCAAAGTGGCCATGGTGCGCTTGCAGGAAAAGCTGCAGCATTTTCGCTCGCGTTTGCTTTTGCAGGTTCACGACGAGCTGGTGTTTGAAGTAGAGCCCTCCGAATGGCAGGACTTACGGCCCCTCATTCAAAGAGAAATGGAAGAGGCAGTGCCCCTTTCCATACCGCTGGTGGTGGACATTCAAATTGGCCACAACTGGAAGGAGGCCAACTAAGGGATCCCGGCCTCGGAGAAATGTTAAGCTATGTAAAAGTGTGTGAAAGTGTTGGTTATCTCCCTATGGCCGTTGAGATCTACACGTGGCGTTTTTGTCCCTTCTGCATCCGCGCCAAGCAACTGTTGGATCGCAAAGGGGTGAAGTACATCGAATACGCCATCGATGGGGACGAGGCAGCGCGAGCGGAGATGGCCAAGCGGGCCAACGGGCGCCGTTCGGTACCCCAGATTTTTATCAACAACCAGCACATCGGCGGCTGCGACGACCTCTACGCCCTTGAGGCCCAGGGCAAGCTGGATTTGCTCCTGCAGCAGGCCAGCTAGCTGCCTGCTTTCCTGCTAGCCTGGGCGGGATCCAAACCCGTTAACTTGTGGCTAACCGGCGGCCTGCCTGAGCTGGGCACGGGCTTGTTTGAGCATGGCAATCAGGGTGTGGTGGGCATCTTCAGAATCTTTGAGAGGGTGATCAAAGGGGATGCGCAGCTTCCGCACAGCCCCATCCACCTCCACCTGTAAGTCCATTCCTTCCGCGTCGATGGCCTCCATACGGGCCTGGACCACTCCTTCCACCTGGCCGAAGACCCTGGCGTAGAGGGCCACGGCATCGGCGTGGTCTTCGTTCATGTGCTTGCAGATGCGCTCGCTAACTTGAGGGGTGAGAGGATCGCCCATAGAAGGTGGGAATTGCCAGGTACAGGTTTTAGTCTAGCGGAGTCTTGACCGAAACCTTGGCGGCGCAGATCCCGCTCTTCCCCTTTCCCCCCGTATACGGGGGATGAAAGGGGGGAGAACGCCAATCAAAGAGCTAGTTGAGGGCAGGCTAACGGTTGCCAGGGCCAGCCATATCTCGGTCTAGGTTGCAGCCATCTCCGATCGCCCTCTGGATAGGGTTGAGACGCCTTTGCCAGCTTTGCACCTGGGGATCCGGGCTGAGGCCGTGCTCGAGAAAAAACAGCTTGCCCCCCACCCGCAGCACCCGCCGGATTTCCCCCAAAGCCTTGGCCAAATCGGGGATGCTACACAGGGTCCAGGTGCTGACCACGCTGTCAAAACTCTGGTTCGAAAAAGGCAGCTCTTGGGCGTCCGCCACCAGCCAATCGACGGCGATGGAGGAAGCCGCGATGCGGCGGCGGGCCAGGGATCCCATGCCGGGGTTGGGATCTGCCACTGTAATTTTTTGAATGTGCTCTGGGTAGCAGGCCAGGTTGAGGCCGGTGCCAAAGCCGATCTCCAAGACCGCTCCCCGCACCTGGGCCAGAAGCTGCCGCCGATAGCTCTCCAGACGCTCGCTGGCCAGAGCCCAATCCAGCAACCTCGGAAAAAGCACCTGCCGGTAGAAAGCCTTCATAAGCCGGGCTCAAGAGGTTCGCGATCTATTTTCGGGCCGTTCGAGCGTAGCGGGGTTGGGGGCCAGCTTCAGGGAGTAGAGGCCGTAGCAGGCCAGCAGCCAATTGAGCAGGCGGGCCACCATGCGGGCGGTTGGCCGCGTCGCCGCTCCCACCGCCACTCCTCCCAAGGAAAGGCCGATCACAGGGCGGGCGGCGAAGATGGCCTCACAGGTTGTTAACAGTTGAAACCAACTCAGCCCCCCCGGCTCCGGGTGGTGCACCGCCGGCGCCAAAGAGGGATCCAGCACACTGCAGTCCACCACCAAAAACACCGGCTGCTCCGGCAAAGCCTCCACCACCTGCTGCGGATCCCAGCCATCCTGGGCCCAAAAGATCGGGCTGGCGTGGTTTTTCAGCCAGGCGTAGGCGCGGGCACTGCCGCTGCGCAGCCCCACATGCACCACCGGCAGCCTATGCTGGTAGAGCAACTCCACCCAGGCAGCGTTGCCATAGCCCATATCTTGCTCCGGCTGGGTCATCTCCTCGGGCGGCATCAGGTTGGCATGGGCGCTGCAATGCACCACACTCAGGGCGAGGTAGTGCTTCCAAAGGGCACGAATGGCTCCCCAACTGGCCGCCAAGACCGAAGGCAACAGCACCGGCCACTGTTGTCGTCGCCAAGCCTGAATAACCGCCGCCTCACACATGCCATAGGGCGGCTCATCCACCAGCCCCGGCAACTGCGCCACTGCTATCTCATCCACATTGATCCCCAACCGCGGCTCAAAAGCACACAGCTCAGCACCGGCGTTGAGGATGGCCAGCGGCGCCTGCGTATCTGGGCCAAAGGCAGTGGGAATGAGGACAACCCTGGCGTTGGACTGGGAACTGGGATGGAGGGACCACTGGGCCATGGGCGTCGTTCCTGTTGCAAACGTGGGGCTCTGCCGCCTGCTTCTATGGTGGCTCAGAGAGTAAGCCGGGATCCGCCCGCGCCAGAGCTGGATCTGCTACGAAAAATTACAGTTCGCCGGCAGATCTGGGGTCAAAAATCGGGCCGATGGTACATTCAAAGTGCTCCGCGCCTCAACCCCAAGCGCGGCCCAACAACGCAAACGACGACGAGAAGGTAGGCTATGGCTGTGATGGAAGGCGATCCCCGTCAGGGGGCAAAGTTGCCCCTATTCGGGGGATCCACCGGAGGGCTGTTGAGCGCAGCCGAAACCGAAGAAAAATATGTGATCACCTGGACAGGCAAGCCGGGGCAAGTGTTTGAAATGCCCACCGGCGGCGCCGCCGAGATGGTGGAGGGCAAAAACTACCTCACCTTCGCCCGCAAAGAGCAGTGCCTGGCGCTCGGCGCTCAGTTGATCTCCGAGTTCAAGATCAAGGACTACCAGATCTTCCGCATCCCGGCGGGTGGACAGCCGGAACTGGTGCATCCCAAGGATGGTGTCTTTCCCGAGAAGGTCAACGAGGGGCGCCAGCCCGTCGGCAAGGTGGATCACAACATCGGCAAGAACAAAGAGCCGGTTACCTACAAATTCACCAACGGGAAACCCTGGGACTAATTCCGGCGACCTTTGTCTTTCTGTCTTGTCGGATCCCCTGGCCAGCCCAGGGGATCTTTATTTGTTCGTCTCCACATTTGTTCGTCTCCACTGGCAACCGGTTTGAAAGGGTTCGGCGCTGTTAGCCCTCACCCCCGGCCCCTCTCCCCGAGGGAGAGGGGAGGCGGAAGGTCATGTTGAGAAGAGTCGGATCCTTTGTCGGGCTGCCTTTTGCTAAAAAAAAAGCTCCAGCAAAGCATACCTACACGGAACTGTCTAGAGGTGTCTTGACAGCGCCTTTACGAGTCCGTTTATGGACTACGTGAGAATCCCCCGCCTTCAGGCGGGGGAGTGTCAAAACCCGGGATCCCTGACAGGGCCTGGACAAGCCTACTTGGCAACCGCCGCGAAGAACTCCTTGGATTTCACCGGGTCGGGGTTCAGGGTTCTCTGGCCGGGCTGCCAGTTGGCCGGGCAAACTTCATCGGGGTGAGCTTGCACGTACTGGATGGCCTGCAGGGTGCGCAGGGTTTCATCCACGCTGCGGCCAAAGGCCAGGTTGTTGATGGTGGCGTGCTGGATGATCCCTTCCTTGTCGATGATGAACAGGCCGCGCAAAGCCACCCCTGCCGCCGGATCCAGGACATTGTAGGCGGCGCTGATCTCCTTTTTCAGGTCGGAGACCAGCGGATACCTCAGCTCGCCCACCCCTCCGGCTTTGCGGTCGGTCTGAATCCAGGCCAGGTGAGAGTACTCGCTATCCACCGAGACGCCGAGGATCTCCGTGTCCAGCTTGGCAAACTCGTCGTAGCGATCGCTGAAAGCCGTGATCTCCGTCGGGCAGACGAAGGTGAAGTCCAAGGGGTAGAAGAACAGCACCACGTACTTCTTGCCCCGGTAGTCGGAGAGCCTCACCGTCTTAAATTCCATGTCGTAAACGGCAGTGGCCGAAAAATCGGGAGCGGGCTGCCCCACCCGCAGACATCCTTCCTGAGACATCAGTCGACGCTCCTTACGGTAAAGTACAAATGTAAACTAAACCTAACATACCATACTCATAATGACTTTGTCTTACTGGCTGGCTAAGCTGGAGCGCCGCGATCCAGGGGATCCCCATTTCTTTCCGTTTTTCGGCTCTGCCAGGTCAGGGAGTCGGTTGCCATGAGGGTGGCGCTGGAGTTTCTCTACCACTTCTGTTGTGACCGCTGCCGGCGGTGGTGGAGCCCCAGCCAGGGGATCGCCTCTATTGCCCCTACTGTGGCTATCACAATTGCGTGGAGCGCATCGATACCTTTCGCGACGCCGCGCGAGGCAGTTGCCTCACCCGTCCTCCCGATGCCCCCTCTGCCGAGCTGCCCTGCGAGGAAACCGAGGCTCGGCCTCAGGAGCCGGGATCCCCAAGCTGATTCATCCGTTCACTGCATCTGCCAGCCTGTCCAGGTGGGGGTCAGCCTCAGGCAGTGAGGAGTCCAACAAACGGCGGCAGGGGTGGCGCTCTTCCAAAATGGTGGTAGAACAGCAGCAGCTATAAACCTCCAGGTAGTCGTCCGGCTCTGCCTCGAAAATGGCATACTGGCCGGGGAAGAGGGTGCGCTCCCAGTGGCCGGGAATTGTTCGGATGACCTGAACCTGCTGAGAACGGTTGACGAAAACGTATCTTTTCATTGCGTTTTTTTAATCGCCTTAAGAAAAACTTATTGGCTTTAAGCCAGGCTATCACTCTTGATCCCCAGCCGACAATAGCCAACGGGCAAGACGGGGATCGCTCTTTCTGCTTGACTTTGGCCGATTTGTTTTCTCAGCTTATGAAAGCTGAGGCAAGGGGATCCCGAGAAGAAGCCCGCCTGGTAAACTGAGGGGAAGAGTCTGAAGATATCCTTAATTGGCCTTCATCGTTCCGACATACCAAGGGGGCACGCCGTGGACAACAAGTTGGGGCTAGAGATCATCGAAGTGGTGGAGCAGGCTGCCATCGCCGCCGCCCGTTGGATGGGCAAAGGCGACAACAAGACCGCCGATCAGGTGGCCGTCGAGGCCATGCGGGAGAAACTGAACCAGATCCCCATGCGCGGCCGCATCGTCATTGGGGAGGGAACCCGCGATGAGGCCCCCATGCTCTACATCGGGGAAGAGGTGGGCATCTGTACGCGCCCGGACGCCGAGCAGTTCTGCCGCGTGGAAGAGCTGGTGGAAATCGATATTGCCGTGGATCCCTGCGAAGGCACCAACCTGGTGGCCAAGGGCCAAAACGGCTCCATGGCGGTGCTGGCCATCTCCGAAAAAGGCGGCCTTCTGCACGCGCCGGACATCTACATGCAGAAGCTGGCGGCTCCGCCCCAGGCCAAGGGCAAGGTACATCTCGACTATCCGCCGGAAAAGAATCTTCAGATTATCGCCGAAAGCCTGGATCGGGAGGTCTCCGATCTGACGGTGGTGGTCATGGACCGCAAGCGCCACGTCGATCTCATTCGCCAAATCCGGGAGGCGGGGGCGCGGGTAAAGCTGATTACCGACGGCGACATCTCGGCGGCCCTCTCGGCAGGCTTCAACGGCACCGGCATCCACGCCCTGATGGGGATCGGGGCAGCCCCAGAGGGGGTGATCTCGGCGGCGGCGCTGCGCTGCCTCGGCGCCCACTTCCAAGGTCGGCTGATCTACGACCCCGAGGTGGTGCAGGCGGGCACCTACCTGCCGCCGGTGGAAGAGACACGACGGCAACTGAAAGAACAGGGCATCGAGGATCCCGACAAGGTGTGGGAATGCGAAGAGCTAGCCAGCGGCAAGGAAGTCCTCTTTGCGGCCACCGGGATTACTGATGGCGACCTGATGCGCGGGGTGCGTTTCTTCGGCGGCGGGGCACGCACCGAGACCTTGGTGATCTCCAGCCAGTCGCGCACGGTGCGCTTTGTGGATACCATCCATATGAAAGACGGCCAACAGCCCCGCAGCCTGCAACTGCGCTGACGGATCCCCGGCCCGACATCTCCCTCGGCAAGGGCGGCTTTCCTCTGGCGAAGGTCGCTCTTGTCCTTTGGGAAGTTAAGAAATCTATCAGTCAGTCGCCCGAAAAAACGTAATAACTCTTCAGCAAAATCCTGCAAAACCGGCTCGATACTGTTCTTAGGGTTTAGGTAGGCTGAGAAAAGTTACCTAAGCTTGCTGCAGCCGAGACAAGGCAATCCCTTGACATCGGTCTTGCCTTCCTTGTCCTAGCTAGGTGAGTTTGCTTTTGTTCATAGTTTCTGTTTTTAATAACTGTTGCTGTACAGACGACGGAGAGGCATGTTTATCGCGGTTGTCGGTCTTAGCCATCGCACAGCTCCTGTGGAGATCCGGGAGCGCCTCAGCATTCCCGAGGCCGAGGTGGGGGAGCGGATCCAGCAGCTCCGTGCCCACCCCCACATTGAGGAAGCGGCGATCCTCAGCACCTGTAACCGGCTGGAGGTCTACATCGTCACTCCAGAAATGGAAAGTGGTGTCCGACAGACGATGCAGTTCTTGGCCGAGGCGAAAGGGATCCCGCTGCCCCAACTGCGCCCGCACCTGTTTACGCTGCTCTACCAGGATGCGGTGACGCACCTGATGCGGGTGGCCGCCGGGCTGGACAGCTTGGTATTAGGGGAAGGGCAGATCCTGTCGCAAGTGAAAAAAGCGCAGCAACTGGGCCAGGCCTGCAACGGCATGGATCGCATCCTCAACCGCCTCTTCAAGGCGGCCATCACCGCCGGCAAGCGCATCCGCACCGAGACGGGGATCGGCACTGGCGCCATGTCCATCAGCTCGGCAGCGGTGGAGTTGGCCTTGCAGGAGCAGGGATCCCTTTCTCAGGGCAAGGTGACCGTGGTGGGGGCGGGGAAAATGGCTCGCCTGTTGGTGCAGCACCTCTTGGCCAAAGGGGCGGTGGATATCACCGTGGTCAACCGCTCCTTGGAGCGGGCAGAAGCGCTGGCCAAGCAATTTGAGCAGCCAATTCAAGTATTGCCTTGGGAGTCGCTGCTGAGTAGCATAGCGGAGTCCAACCTGGTCTTCACCAGCACCGGCGCCACCCAGCCCATCCTCACCTACGAGCAACTGGCGGGGGTGCTGCAGCCGGATCAGCCGCTGCTGTTGGTGGACATCTCGGTGCCCCGCAACATCGATCCCGGCGTGGAAAAGCTAAGAGGGGTACAGGTGTTCAACGTAGATCACCTCTCCCGTATCGTGGAAGAAAACCGCGCCCAACGGCAAAAGCTGGCCCTGGCCGCCGAAGCCTTGGTGGAAGAAGAAGTAGAACAGTTTATGGAGTGGTGGCGCTCCTTGGAGACGGTGCCCACCATTTCCAGCCTGCGCCACAAGGTGGAGTCCATCCGCGAGCAGGAGATGGAAAAAGCCCTCTCCCGCCTGGGCAAAGACTTCGCCGAAAAGCACCTGGAGGTCATCGAGGCGCTCACCCGCGGCATTGTCAACAAGATCCTGCATGATCCCATGGTGCAACTGCGGGCCCAGCGGGACATCGAGGCGCGGCGCAGGGCTATGCAAATTCTGCAGGAGCTGTTTAACCTCGATCCAATGCCGTTTCAGGCGCAGCAGGAGCGCTAGGGATCCCCAGGGGGTGAAGTGGGGTCAGGTGTTGAAGAATTGTAACAGCTCTCTCATCTCAGGGGGAGAGCTGCCCTTAGGATACAAAACGTAAGCGCTGGGAGTTGGGGGCATGTTCGGACAGTACGAAGTGTTTGTGCAGTTGCTGCTGTTGGCCTTGATCGTCCTGGCAGGGCCAGCGGTCATTCTGCTGCTTTACCTGCGCGGCGCCGATATGTAGGCGAGCCAGGCTGGTTGCCGGCGCAGTTGACAGAACCCCCTGAGCAGCCCCTGTCGGCATCGACCAGGGAGTTCGGCTTGTTTCTTTGTTATCTCTTAATGTAACGCTTCTTTGCGCTACAGTTATAGAGACAGCCCTAGGGCAAACTCGCCTGTAGGGCAATACTTTATGGGTTGATTATTTATGTCACTCCCCATCCGCAACGTCGCCATCATCGCCCACGTCGACCACGGCAAAACCACACTTGTGGACGCCCTGTTGCGCCAGGCGGGCACCTTCCGCGAGGGAGAGGACATTCCCGCCTGCGTGCTGGACTGCAACACGCTGGAGCGGGAGCGGGGCATCACCATCCTGGCCAAAAATACAGCCGTCCGCTACGGCGAAACCCTGATCAACATTGTCGATACCCCCGGCCACGCCGACTTCGGCGGGGAGGTGGAGCGGGTGCTGGGCATGGTGGAGGGCTGTCTGTTGGTTGTGGACGCCAACGAAGGCCCGATGCCGCAAACCCGCTTTGTGCTGCGCAAGGCGTTGGAAAAAGGCCTGCGCCCGCTCGTAGTGGTCAACAAAATCGACCGCCCTCGCGCCGAGCCCTACAAAGTTGTCGACAAGGTTCTGGATCTGTTTTTGGAGCTGGGGGCAGACGAAGACCAGTGCGACTTCCCCTACCTATTTGCCTCGGGACTACGGGGTTTTGCCCTGGAAGAAGCTGACCTCAAAGCTTTCCTTGCAGGCAACTACAGCGGCCCTCTCGACATGAGGCCCCTCTTTGAGGCCATCCTCAAATACGTGCCGCCGCCAGTGGGGGATCCCGCCAAGCCCCTGCAACTGCAAGTCACGACACTGGAGCACTCGGAATACCTGGGCCGGATTGTGATCGGCAAGATCCACAACGGCACCATTCGGGTTGGGGATCAGTTGGCGGTGGTCAAAGAAGATGGGTCGATTGCCAAGGGCAAGGTAACCAAGCTGTTTGGCTTCCAGGGCTTGCAGCGTGTTGAGCTGACCGAGGCTACTGCCGGCCATATCGTCGCCGTGGCGGGGTTTGCCGAGGCCAACATCGGCTACACCCTCACCTCTCCCGAAAACCCGCAGGCCCTGCCGCTCATTAAGGTGGACGAGCCGACGTTGCAGGTGATGATCTGCGTCAACGACTCTCCCTTTGCCGGCCAGGAGGGCACCTTTGTTACTTCGCGGCAATTGCGGGAGCGCCTGCTGCGGGAGCTAGAAACCAACGTGGCGCTGCGGGTGGAAGAAACCGACTCCCCCGATTGCTTTTTGGTCTCCGGGCGGGGCGAGCTGCACCTGGGCATTTTGCTGGAGACCATGCGGCGGGAGGGCTACGAGTTTCAGGTGGGGCAGCCGAAGGTGATCTTCCGCGAGGTAAATGGCCAGCCCTACGAGCCCTACGAGTGCTTGGTGCTGGATGTGCCGGAATCCACGGTGGGCGCCTGCATTGAACGGCTGGGGCAGCGGCGGGGAGAGATGCAGAACATGATGGTAGGCGCGGACGGACGGGCCCAGTTGGAGTTTGTCATCCCGGCCCGAGGGCTGATCGGCTTCCGCAGCGAGTTCATCCGCATTACCCGCGGCGAGGGGATCATGAGCCACAGCTTTTTGGAGTACCGTCCCCTGACGCCGGGGATCGAGACCCGCCGCAACGGCGTGCTGATCGCCTTTGAAGAGGGGGTGGCCACCACCTATGCCCTGAAAAATGCGGAAGACCGAGGGGTGTTCTTTATTACGCCAGGTACCCGCGTTTACAAGGGCATGATCGTGGGCGAGCACAACCGGCCGCAGGACTTGGAGTTGAACGTCTGTAAAACCAAGCAACTGACCAACCACCGCGCTGCCGGCGGGGAGGAGCTGGTGCATTTGCAGGCGCCGGTGGAGATGAACCTGGAGCGGGCGCTGGAGTACATCGGCGAGGACGAGCTGGTGGAGGTTACACCGAAGTCGGTGCGGCTGCGCAAGGCGCAGTTGACGGCCTCTCGCCGCTAGCGGTCGGCTCCTACCGTCGCAGGTAGAAGCGCAGGTTGGGAAAAGAGAAGGCCCCCCAGACGCCGAACAAGACGACTCCCAGGCCGAACAACGCCAGCCACAGGCGGGGACGGCTGTGGAGCTGCTGGGATCCCGCCTGGACGTAGGCCAGATCCACCCAGGCGGTGTTGCCGCGGCGGAACCAGCCCACCACCTTGACGCGCTGACCCATGAGGGCGCGGAGCCGCTTCAGGCCGGAAAAGACATTGCCCACCGGCCCCAGGGGAGAGGTGAAGCGCAGCGGCATCAGCCCAGTGGCATCTTGCAGCTTCAGCTCTGCCCCCAGTTGGTAGCCAGCCTGTCCCAGCCCCACCAATTCCCCCTCCAACTCCACCGGCTGGCTGCGGCAGGGATCCGCCTCGGGATCGGCCAGCAAGTGCAGCACATCGGTCGGCTGGGGCGACAGGGATCCGCGGTACATCAAGACCGCCTTGGATCCCAGGCCCAGGCCATAGCCCACCACCGCTGTTGCCGCAATCACCTTGGGATCGAGGCGATCTGGCAGCGCCAGATAGAGGATCAGCCCCAGGAGCCAGCCAATTACCATCCCGCTCACTTCGGCAGCATAGATAGCCAGATCCAGCCAGAAGCGGCTTTGCAGACGGGCCCCATCCAACTTGGGTCCGGATCCCAGGCTCAACTCTGGCAGCAGGCGCAGCCGTTGGGCATACCCCGCCAAGACCTGGAAGCGGTGCCCCAGCAACGGATGGCTGGAGTTGACCTGCATCCAGCGGGCCCAGGGGTTGAGCTGATCCCAGAGAAAGACTTGGCCGGCTTGGGCGGGATCCCGCAGGCGGCTGGCGGCACTGGCGGCGGCGGTGGTTTTGAAGTCCAAGAAGCTGAAGAGGCGGGTGCAGTGCAGCAGCGAAGAGGGGCGGCGGTCGTTTTTGTGGGCCTCCTGCAGGCCGGCAGCCGCTTTGAGCAGAGCGGCCATCAGACCGTTGGGATTGCCCGTCGCTTCCACTGCAAAATGGTCGGCGTGGTAGGTGCCGAGGCGACAGAGGAAAAACAGGGGATAGGAGAGCACCGTGTAGATCAGGTAGAGCAGCGGAGCCACATGCCCGATCAGATCCCGCCGCTTGTTTGCCAGTTGGCTCACCTGCTCCAGGGCCAAGTAAACCAGTTGAACGGGGGATCCCAGTAGGGTCAGGATCAAGATGTCGCCGTTGAGGATGCGCCCCAGGGCTTGGGCATAGACGGCGGCAATCTCATCCGGGGCAAGCTGCTGCAACAGGGCCTGGGTGACCACGATGCGGCCGCCGTCGGGAAGCGTGCCATAGACAAAAGCCAGCGGCCCCCCTTCCGGGATCACCCCCAGCCGAGGCAGTTTTAGCTGTTTTTGGGCGCAGAGGCGCTGCAGCAGACGGGCAGTCTCGGGACTGTGGCGCTCGATTTCCCCCAAGGTGGCCCAGCGCAGCTTGTGCAGCCGCCGGTGCAGGTGATCCATCAGCCAGGGGGCAAAAAACAAAAGGCCGACGCCAAAGTTGACCGCCAGGCTGCCGGCTACCAACCAGCGCAGGCCATTGCGCAGCCAGGGCAGCAACCCCTGCAAAAACCAAAGCTGCCGCGGAAAACTCAGCCGTCCGAAATCCAGGTGAGCGCCCACCAGCACAAAACTCAGCCACCAGAGGAACAGAATGCCCACCCCCAGGGATCCCCACTTGGCCCAGCGCAGAGGGCCGGCCCGCTCCGGCAGGGGGATCTTCAGGCCCAATTGACCGGCCCGTTGGCGGCTGGAGAGCGGCTGAGCCTCAGGAGCTGGCTCTGGGGAGGGTGGGGAAGCAGCGGGTTTTTCCACCGTTTGGGGCAGGCGGGGCAGGATTTTTTGGGCCCAGCCTCGCGCCTGCGGATCCGGGTGCTGCAGCAGTTCCAGACAAAGCGCCCGCGCCTTCTCCGTCTCGCCCAACTGATGGTAGGCCCGCACCAGGTTCATCTGGGCCTCCAGGGCTTGGCTGTCGGATGCGCCTGCTTCGCCCCGCTGGCGAGACTGCGCCAAGTAGGCCTCCAGCAGTTGGATGGCTTCTTGGAAACGGCCCTGCTGCAGCGCCTCCCTGCCGGCCTGAAGGGCATCGGGGGTCATCAGCCTGCTCCGAGATCTGCCTGCTCCCCCAGCTTACTCAAGGATTTGGCCTTGCTGAGGTGGATCCCCCCGAAAGGGGGTAGTGGAGCAAGCGCCGCCGCAGGCAATCCAGCGCCGTCTGGGCGCTCCACCAGCGCACCCCCTCTCGGCCCCGCAAGCTGCCGAAGCGGTACTCGTGGACTTCCACTTTCCCCTCCGGGTCGGCCAAGCCCAGATAGACCAGGCCAACCGGCTTGGTGGATGTTCCCCCCTCTGGGCCGGCAATGCCGGTAATGCTCAGGGCCCAGTCGGAGCCGAGGACTTGCTTGGCCCCCAGGGCCATCTGGGCCGCCACCGGCTCGCTCACGGCCCCGTGCTGCCGCAGCGTCTCTGGATCCACCCGCAAAAGCTGCTCCTTGATGCGGTTGTCGTAGGCAACAATCCCGCCGACAAAATAGCGGGAGCTGCCCGGGATCCCGGTCACCAATTGCCCCAGGAGCCCGCCGGTGCAGGATTCCGCCACCGCCAGCGTTTGCCCCCGCTGCAGCAGCAGCTCCCCCACCACGCTGGCCAAGGTGGCCTCGTCGCTGCCGAAGTAGTCTTCCCCAGAAACCTGTAAAATCTGCTCCACCACCGGGGCAATCAACGCTTCCGCCGCCTCGCGCGTGGGGGCGCGTCCGGTAACCCGCAGGCGCACCTCCCCCTGGCTGGCGTAGGGTGCCACGGTGGGATTTTCCCCCGCCAGCAGGGATCCCACCCGTTCGGCCAAGGTCGATTCGGGAATGCCCCAGTAGCGCAACACGCGGCTGTAGAACACCTCCTGGCCCCAGCCCAGGGAGCGCAAATAGGGCACAGCCGTCTCCTGCCACATCTGCTGCATCTCCCGCGGCACCCCGGGAAAGGTGAGGATGTGCAGGTCGGGCCGCGGCTGCCAGATGAGGCCACAGGCGCTGCCGACCGGGTTGGGCAGGACGGTTGCCCCCTGAGGCAAAAAGGCCTGCTTGCGGTTGCTGGGGGAGGGCTCCATACCTCGCTGGCCGTACTTCTGCCGGATCTCCTCCCAAACCTGCGGGTGCTCCACCATCTCCACCCCGAAGAAAGAGGCCAGCGCCGCGTGGGTCAGATCATCAGGGGTCGGCCCCAGGCCGCCGGTGATCAAAATCAAACGGGAGCGGTTGCAGGCCACCTCCAGGGCGTGGTGGATGCGGGCTTCGTTGTCCCCCACCACCGTTTGGTAATAATGGGGGATCCCCAGCTTGGCCAGCTCGGCTGCCAGATATTGGGCGTTGGTGTTGGTGATCTCTCCCAAGAGCAACTCTGTGCCAATGCAGAGGATCTCAGCCCCCTGGGGAATAGCGGTTTGCGGTGGGCTCATGCTTGGCCTTGAGCTCAGCTCAGCCGCAAGTATACAAGCATAGAGGTCTCGGCCCCCCTTCACGCCCTCAGATTTTTGGCTGGTCGTCGGCCATTCCGAATTGCGATCCCAGAAGACTTGCTCAAGCTCGCCAGGGATCCTCGGCCAGCCGAGCCAAAGCTTCCAAATCAGCACCCACCACGCGGTGCAGGATCCACTCGGGATGTGGCTTGGCGCCCAGGCGCCGGTAGAACTCCAATGCCGGCTGGTTCCAATCCAAAACCATCCACTCCAGCCGCCCGTATCCTTTGGCCACCGCCTCCTGGGCCACCCGCGCCAAGAGCGCCCTGCCGATGCCCCTGCCCCGGAACTCCGGCAACACGAACAGGTCTTCCAGGTAGATTCCCGGCCGGGTGAGGAAGGTGGAGAAATTGCGAAAGTAAAGAGCAAAGCCCACCGCCTGCCCTTCTACCTCCGCCAGCAACGCCGAAACGAAGGCCTCGGGGCCAAACAGATGCTGTCGCAGCAGCTCAGCGGATCCCGTTACCAAGTGGCTCAGCTTCTCGTACTCGGCCAAAGCACAAATGAGATCAAACAGAACGGGCGCATCCTCAGGGGTGGCAGGGCGGATTTCCATACTCTTGTCTAGATCCACACACGAATTCTGTAAGATACCCGCACGAGACCAGGGGGACTAACCTGTTGACCCCGCTCCTGGGTCGGTGGAGCTCTGGCAACGCGCGACGTAGTGGGGGCAGCGACAGGGGCCCAGGGGGTTCACAGCACAGGGCAGATAGGGCGAGCGAGAAAAGTAGCGGCAGGAGGGATCCCAACTCGAGGTGGGCTGCAGCTGGCGGGAGGGAGTGGGCTCATCCCAGCTTGAGGGGCGACGGGAGCCTCTCTTTTCCAGCAGAGGGAGCAACTGGGCCAAGAACGTCAGGCCCAACCACAAACCGACTCCCAGGATCAGCGCTGGCACCATTGCCCTCCTCCGTCGGCCAACAGCCTTGTCTTCCAACCAGAACCAGCCTAGGCCAGCCGGTTGGCAGAGGGCCAGCCTTGGCAGACAGTTTCGCAACTGTCCTGGTTAGCCAGCGAAGAGCCGGGAGAAAAAACGACTAGAGTGAGAAATGGAGCCGTTACCTCGTTTTTGAATGCCATGACCACCTCCACCCTCGATGCTGCCGCCATCCTTGAGGCGTTGCGCCCGGTTCAAGATCCGGAGCTGCGCCGCAGCCTGGTGGAACTGAACATGATCCGCGACATTCGCGTCGAGCCCAAGCGGGTGGCCTTTACCCTGGTGCTGACCACGCCGGCCTGCCCCTTGCGGGAATTCATTGTGGACGAGTGCAAAGCTGCCATCCGCCGCTTGGCCCCAGTTGAAGCCATTGATGTCACAGTAACGGCGGAAACCCCCCGCTCCCCTTCTCTGCCGGATCGCCAGTCTGTCCCCGGCGTGCGCAACATCATCGCCATCTCCAGCGGCAAGGGAGGCGTGGGCAAAACCTCCGTCTCGGTCAATGTGGCCGTGGCCCTGGCCCAGAGCGGAGCGCGGGTGGGGCTGCTGGATGCCGATATCTACGGCCCCAATGTGCCGCTGATGCTGGGCCTCCAGGATCGCTCTTTGTTGGTGCGCAAGCGGGAGGACGGCGGCGAAGACATCTTCCCCCTGGAAAATTACGGCGTCAAGATGGTGTCGATGGGCCTGCTGGTGGGGCGGGATCAGCCGGTGATCTGGCGGGGGCCAATGCTCAACGGCGTCATCCGGCAGTTTCTCTATCAGGTGCAGTGGGGGGAGCTGGACTATCTCATCGTGGATATGCCCCCCGGCACCGGCGACGCCCAACTGACCCTGGTGCAGGCGGTGCCCTTGGCCGGCGCCGTGATCGTCACCACACCGCAGTCGGTGGCCCTGCTGGATAGCCGCAAGGGCTTGAACATGTTTCGCCAGTTGGGGGTGCCCATCCTCGGCATTGTCGAGAACATGAGCTACTTCATTCCCCCCGACCTGCCGGATCGCCAGTACGACATCTTTGGCTCAGCAGGCGGAGAGACCACGGCCCGCGAGCTGGGTGTCCCACTGCTGGGGCGGATCCCGCTGGAAATTGCCCTGCGGCAGGGGGGAGATGCGGGCCAGCCCATCGTGGTCGGTCAGCCTGAGTCTGCTTCTGCCCAAGCTCTGCAGCAGATCGCCAAAACCTTGGCCGGCCGCGTCTCCATGCTGGCCTTGGGGGCCGGCTAGAAGCGCTCCGCTTCCACCAACGACACCCCGAAGCTGCGTCCTCCCAAGACAATGCCCTCTTGGGCCTTGCCGCGCACGGTTACGGTGCTGTTCATGGCCGGCAAGCCCTTGTCGGTGATGACCCAGAGGGAGCCGCTGCTGTCTTGGATCTCGTACACACCCTGGCCGAACACCCCTATCTGGTTGACCACGCGACCGCGGACGTACACATTGGTGTAGCGGGAAGGATTTTGTTCGATCTGGGCAATCGGGGTTGTGCCAATGCCTAAGCGCGCCAACGGCCCACATCCTGTCAGGGCTAGGCTGGCACAGAACAAGAGTACCAGGGATCCACCGCGGAACGATTGGCCGAGTTGCCGTTTCATGGGTTGCTTCCCTCACGAGCCCTTGCTCTCACCATAGCAAGCCGGCAGCAGATCCACCGCCAAGCTAGAACTTCTCGCCAATGCCAAAGTGCAGTTGAGGCCGGCCGGCCTCCCCTTGCCCGATGGCGTAGTCGATGCGCAGCGGCCCCAAGGGAGATTGGATGCGGATGCCGGCCCCCAGCCCCAAGCCGCTGCCCGGCTTGTTGCGCACCGCCGCCGGATTGCCGATGACCGCCGCGCCGCTGCCCAGATCGGTGCCGTAGTCGGCGAAGACCACCGCCCCCACCGGGTCGAACAGGGGGAAGCGCAACTCCGCCGTCGCCGTGGCAAAGCTGCGACCGGAGCCGACGCCGCCCTCAAAAAATCCCCGCACCGAGCTGCCCCCGCCGATGGGGAAAGCATCGTAGGGAGCCAAGTCGCCAATCGTGGTGCCCGCCCGCACGTCAAAAGCCAGCACCTGCGGTCGCTCGCTGCGCGTCTCGAACAGCTTGACGGGAATGAACTGGCTGTAGCTGGTCTCGAGGCGGTTGGCGTTGAGGCCGTTCTCCAACAGACGGACCGACTGTTCGGTGGAGAGGCGAAAGACGGATCCCTGGCTGGGGCTGTTGGGGTTGTCGCGGCTGTCGTGGACAAGGCCGAACCGCAGGGTGGTGTAGCTGTCTTGGCCGCTTGCGCTGAAGGTAATCGGGTTGCCCAGCACATCGAAGCGCTCCTGCTCGCCGTTGCTGTTGCGGGCTTCCACAAATTGGACGCGGGTGCCCAGGCTGGCCCGCCAATTGCCCCCAATGGGACGGGAGAAGGTGACGCCGCCGCCCAGCCGGTTGATGCGCACGGGATCCCCGTTGGGCAGGGTCAATCCCTCGTTGAAGACAAAGCTGGAGCTCTGCTGGTTGGCGATGTTGACGTTGTAGGAGGTGGGGATCTCCAGCGTGGCAATGCGCGGGTCGGTGAAGTTCAAATCGAACAGAGTTTCGTTGGTGCCCACCTGCACGTTGAAGCTGGCGCTTTGGTTGTTGCCGCCCAAGTTTTCTTCCGAGACGTTGAGGCCGGCAAAGACCCCTGTGGCCGAGCTGACGCCGATGGTGCCGCTCAAGGTGCCGGTGCGGCGCTCTTCCACGTTCACCACCACCACCACCTTGTTGGGATCCTGGCCAGGGTTGAGCCCAACATTCACATCTTGAAAAAGGTTAAGGTCGAAAACTGCCTGGAGATCCTTCTGGATTTGGTTGCGGTTAAACACATCCCCTGGCTTGGTCTTGAGCTCGCGGGTGATGATGAAGTCGCGGGTTCTGGTGTTGCCTTGAACGCGAATGTCCTCGATCTCCCCTTCGGCAATTTCCAGAGTGAGGGTGCCATCTTCGGAGGAGCGCACGTCGGTCACCTTGGCCAGCACGTAGCCCTTGTCGGCGTACCACTGCTCGATCTCGGCCACTGCCGCTTGCAGCTCGCCAAAGTTGAGCACCCGCCCTTCTTGATCGGCAAAGGCCTTCTTGAGCACCTCCGGATCCAGAACTTTTGCCCCTTCTGTGCGCACGGCTTTGAGGATCGGATTGGGCTTGACCTCAAAGGTAACCCGCACCCCCAGGGGCGTATCGGAGGGCACCGCCCGCACATCGGCAAAAAACCCAGTGGCAAACACAGCATTGATGTCTTCCCGCAGTTGGGAGCGAGTGGAGACCTCGCCGGCCCGCGTGCGAATAGCCTTGTAAACCTGCTCGATCAACTCTGGGTCGTCGGTTCCTTCCACCACCACTTCCGCTACCAAAACTTCTGGCTCGCCAGCGGCTGGGGTAGGTGTAGGGGAGGGTTGGGCGGGGGTATCGCCATTGGTGCGCAGATCCAGGGTGCCGGGCGGGGGAGCTGATTGCGCCCAAGCCGCGGATCGCATCGACAGACCGTTCGCGAAAGCGGTGCGTAGCACTACCCCACAGGCGAACACTGAAGCAAGCCGGAGTCCGAGTTGCTGGGAACGGTTCATAGGGATCCCTCACACACCGCCAAAATCCAAAGAGCTAAGTTGCAGAACTTCTTATTGCCCGGCAGCGGACAATTGCCCTGAATTATATCAACCCCGACCCGGGCAGAGCTGAGCATTGCCGCGAGCCGGATTGCGGGCTTGGGCAGTGTAAACTACCCGACTCCAACCGCTAGGCGGCACGAAGCAGGCTTTCAGTAGCCCCCAAAAGCGCAATCCCCTTGGCACCATCTACATCCTTTCCCCAGCCACAGGCCGAGTTGACATAACGGAGCGGCCCCCAGTCCCCCTTCGCCCCCCGTACACGGGGGGTGTGGGGGGTGGGGAGTCCAGTGCGGGGCTCCTGCGGCTTCTAGCTGAAGTACAAGCAGCAGCCTCTTCTTTACGGCAGGCGCAGGGATCCCTGGCAGCGCTGGCCACAGGCCTGGGGCTCGGCTGCCTCGGCGGACAGGTTGGCTTGGGAGTTGAGGATAAGAATTGTCATGGGGGCGGGGGGCGGTGAGGGGCTGCTGTGCCAACCCCACCTGCCGGCGAAGTGCCGCGTTGGGGCGCTGGGCACAACGAAGACGATGTTTTGTAGGACATTGCCTTGTAGAGGGGTGGCGCTGTTCTGTCTGCTGTCGAGGAGCACTGTTTGCTGCGGGAGGAGTGTCTGGGCCAGAGCGGCTGGAGCGGATCCCAAACTGAGCAGAGCTGCCAGACCAGAAAAGATGAGCTTGCTCGGCAACATCAGCCTTCCTCTCCAAAATGCTGGGACGCCGGCACCTTAGCTAGTTCCATCCAAAAAGCTCTATCGACTTGCCGCAAAAAAAGCTACGCTCTAGAGCAAAATTTCTCCTGGGCACAGAGAGCTTGCAGAAACGCCCTCCTCCTCTCAGGAAGCTGCAAAAAGGTTGTGGGCAAAAATTCTGGACAGCCCAATCGGGGTTGAGGGCAAACAGGCCGACTGGGCTCGAGGGGTTATCCCGGGCAGACAGCCAGACGGGCAAAGCTGAGCAGAACCGCCCTGGGTGCTGCCCCTTTTCCCAGGAGTTCTGAGCCGCCAACCTGCCCTACAGTTAGCCGGCACCAAGGATGCTCCCCGCCATAGCCGCAGCCTCATTCGCATCTGACCTGATCCTGGCGGTCCTGTTCCCGCTCTTGGTTGAGGCGGGCCACCTGGGCTTCCAGCTCTTGAATGCGGTGCAACAACTGCTCGATCGCCCGTCCCACTGGGTCAGGCATGAGGTGGTGATCTAGGTCGATGCCATGGGCGGGGATGCGGCGTTGATGGGGTGGGATGACCGCTCGACCTGGGATCCCGACCACCGTCATGCCGGGGGCCACATCTTGAATCACCACTGCGTTGGCTCCGATGCGGGCTCTAGCACCGATGCGAACCGGCCCCAGGATCTTCGCCCCTGTGCCCACAATCACCCCATCTTCTAGGGTGGGATGCCGTTTACCTTTGGTCCAAGAGGTGCCCCCCAAGGTAACCCCGTGGTAGAGGGTGACGTCATCGCCAATTTCCGCCGTCTCCCCGATCACCACGCCACAACCATGGTCGATGAAAAAGCGCCGTCCAATCCGGGCTGCCGGGTGAATTTCGATCAACGTAAAGGAGCGAGAAATGAAACTGAGCAAGCGGGCCAGAAAAAAGCAGCGCCGTTTCCACAGCCAATGGGCGATGCGGTGCAGGAAGAGAGCATGTACCCCTGGGTAGGTGAGAAGCACCTCCCAGCGGTTGCGCGCCGCCGGATCCCGCTCGAAGACACAGTCGATGTCTTCCCAGAATTGCTGCCAGAACCCCAGTTTTGGCTCCGGCTTGGCAGAAGAGGGAGAATCACTCCCCCCTGTCTCGGGGCTTTCTACCGCCGACGGCAAGGACTTCGTCCCGCTAACACGAGAGGACTCTGTTAGCATGAATGGCCTCCGGTGAGAAACCTCCACTGCTTCCCCTTCTAGCACTTTTTGTTGTCAGCAGGGGGATCCCCCGCCAAGCTCCAGGATGCCTGTTGACGCTTTTCGTCAAAAGCAGATGAAAATGAGATCACGATAGGAGCCGAATTGGCCTGTCCCCTGTTGTCGCTAAACTGGCTGGCTACCATGCTGGATCCCCTTTTGGAAGAGAAAATCCGCAACCAGGTCCGCACGCACAAGGTGCTGATTTACATGAAGGGCACCCCAGAAATGCCCCTGTGTGGGTTTTCCTACGCCGCCGTTCGCATATTGGATAGCTTGGGCTTCCCCTACACGGCAATTAACGTGCTGGAGGATCCTGAGCTTCGCCAAGGGATCAAAGAGTTTTCCAACTGGCCGACCATTCCGCAGATCTATATTGACGGGGAGTTTGTGGGCGGCTGCGACATCCTCCAAGAGATGCACGCCCGCAACGAGTTGCGTCCCCTGGTCGAGGCGGCTTTTGCCAAGGCCGGCACTCAATCTTAAAGGATCCCATGCTCACCTCGAACCGCCTTCGGCAGCTCTTGGCTGAGAAGCTGCAAGCCCTCTACGTCCACGTGGAGGACGAATCACACCGCCATGCCGGCCATGGGGAACGGCAACAGGGATCCGGGGGGCACTACCGCGTGCAGGTGGTGTCGCCTCTGTTTGCCGGCAAAACTTCTCTGCAACGGCATCGCCTGGTGTACGCCGCCCTGGCCGAGGAGATGGGGCAGAGTATCCATGCTTTGGCGTTGCAAACTTACAGCCCGGAAGAGGTGCCGACAGCCGGGATCCCTCACAATTGGATAGCATAGAGGGCGAAATGGCTGCCCCAGCGGGGTAAGGGAGGAAGTATGGCAGCTCTTTTGGCCACCTGGCTGATGTCGGCCTTGAGCGTGATGATTTTGGCCTGGCTTTTGCCCGGGATCCACGTCTCCGGGTTTGGAGGTGCCTTGGTGGCGGCGCTGGCCATTGGGCTAGTCAACAGCTTGGTGAAGCCGTTTCTGCAGTTGATCACCCTGCCGATTACAATCCTGACGCTAGGTTTGTTTTGGCTGATTTTAAACGGCATCTGCTTAGCCATTGCCGACTTTTTGGCCGGGGATGCTTTCAATATCGACAACTTTGGTTGGGCGTTTGTCGGCGCCATCGTGCTCTCCATCGTCAGCGGCTTGGTTCAGCGCGTCTTCGAGCAAGCCAGCTAGGCTTGAATTTCTCGTAAACTACCCGGCTCCGACCGCCCCCCCTACATCCCCCCTTGCGGGAGGGAGAGAGGCTGAGACGAGCTGCCCTCCAATGGAGCCGCCGAATCTCCCCGCGTCAGGATTACCGGTGAGAACTCTGTTCCGCTTGGGCGAGCAGCAGCGGCGCCTACCGTTGGGGTCTACGGCCCGCTAACCCAGGTGGGTCTCCCCAGTCGTTGGCTGGAGCACTCCGCGCCGAGTCATGCGAGGCCGAGTCAGTTCCCCTATGCCCCACGGTACTGGGCAGCTTCAAAGACCAAAACCTTGAACCTGCGTCTTTAGGGCCTACGGCCCGCCAAAGGCGAACCGCGCAGCGGTAGGACGGGGCTTTGGACCCATTTTTTGGGGTAACAAGCTGGAGAAACGGTTCTCAGGCCCGCGCTTTGGGAGTGACCTCTAGGATGGTGGGACGGGATCCCGTTTGGGCCGTCTCTTGAACATGGCTCGCCTTGGCCGTCCCATTGCTGCTAGGGCGGCTTTGCGAGGTGCGCTCCTTTTGGGATCCTGCCGACGGGACAGCTCCCTCAGCCTTCCTGGCCGTGGTGCTGGCTTTTGCCTGCGCCTTGCCGGTTGAGCGACCCTTCCCTTTGGCGGAGGAACCCAGCAACTCCAGCGCCATCTCCAGCGTCACGGCTTCCGGGGAGAGATCTTTGGGCAGTGAGGCGTTTACCTTGCCGTGCTTGACATACAGACCATAGGGGCCGTCGTGCAAGGTGACCGGCTCGCCATCCTCAGGATGGGATCCCAGCTCGCGCAGGGGCTTGGCCGAGCCGCGCCCACGGCCTTTTTTGGGCTGGGCCAGCAGCTCTAGCGCCCGCTCTAGGCTGATGGTCAGCACATCCTCATCGGCAGGCAGCGAGCGGAAATCCCCGTCGCAGACCACGTAGGGGCCGAAGCGGCCAATGCCGGCCTGCACCTTTTTCCCCGATTCCGGGTGCTCCCCCAACGTGCGGGGCAGGCTGAGCAGCCCCAGGGCAATCTCAGGGGTGACCTGCTCCGGCTTCAGCCCTTTGGGCAGGGAGGTGCGCTTGGGCTTTTTGTTCTCCTCCGACACCTCTCCCAACTGCACATAGGGGCCGTAGGGACCCTGGGGAATTACGTAGACCGGCTCTTGGGTTTCCGGGTGGAAGGCGATGGGCTTGGGACCTTCCTGCTTGCGCCGGATGAGCTCCTCGATGTGTTCGGCGCTGAGATCGGCGGGGGGAATATCCTCCGGCAGGTTGGCGCGCACCTCTCCTGATTCAGTCTCTACCGACACATAGGGGCCGTAGGGGCCGATGCCGATCTTGACGGGCAGGTTCTCCAGGTAAATGGAGCGGGCCAGGCCGGAGTCGATTTCCAACTCGCGCGCCTTCACCTGGCCTTCTAGGCCCTGCTCGCCCAGGAAGAAATGGCGCAAGTAGGGCAACCAGTCTGCCTGGCCAGAAGCGATGTCATCGAGGGTTTGCTCCATCTCGGCAGTGAAGCGGGTGTTCACCAGGTTGGGAAAGTATTTTTCCAGCAGCTCGGTCACCGCAAAGGCGGTGTAGGTGGGCACGAGGGCGTTCCCCATCGACCTGACGTAGCCGCGGCTCATGATGGTGTTCAGGATGGTGGCGTAGGTGCTGGGGCGGCCAATGCCCTCGCTTTCCAACACCTTGACCAAGGATGCTTCCGTATAGCGAGGCGGCGGCTGGGTTTCGTGGCCCACCGGCTCCAACTGCAGGCAGCTCAAGGGATCCCCCTGCCGCAACAGGGGCAGATGCACTTCCCGATCTTCCAAAGCCGCCTCTGGGTCGTCGGATCCCTCCACATAGGCGCGGAAGAAGCCGGGAAAGTCAATGCGCTTGCCGCTGGCCCGAAACACCGCATCGTCCACCGCGATGAGCACGATGGTGTGGGTCTGCCGCGCCTCGGCCATTTGGCTGGCGACAGTGCGCTTCCAGATCAGGTCGTAGAGGGCCAGCTCCTGCCCTGTGAGGGGGGTTTGGCTGGGCAGGCGAAACTCCGAGCCGGCGGGACGAATGGCCTCGTGGGCTTCTTGCGCCCCTTTGGTTTTGGTGGTGTACTGCCGAGGTTCGGGGCTGAGGTACTCCTTGCCGTACATCGACTCCACGCAGGCGCGGGCGGCGCGGATGGCCTGTTCCGACAGGTGTACCGAGTCGGTGCGCATGTAGGTGATGTAGCCCTCTTCGTAGAGCTTTTGGGCGATGCGCATCGTCTGCTGAGCCGACAGGCGCAGCTTGCGGTTGGCCTCCTGTTGCAGCGTGGAAGTGGTGAAGGGAGGGGCGGGCTTGCGGGTGGAGGGGCGTTCTTCGACCGAGCTGACGACCCAAGCTTTCCCCAGCAGGCGATCCCGTAGGGCCTCGGCCTGGGCTTGATCCAACAGCACCACATCCCGTCCGGCTATGAGCTGCCCGGTGCTGGGATCGAAGTCTTGCCCGCTGGCCAGACGTTTGCCGCCCAGGCTCACCAGCTCTGCCGGGAAAGAGGCCGCTTGGCTTGCTGTCCTCGGTTGCAAATCCGCTTTCAGATCCCAGTAGGTGGCTTTTTTAAAGGCGCGACGCTCCCGCTCCCGATCCACCAAGAGCTTCACCGCCACCGACTGCACCCGACCTGCCGAGAGTTTGGGGGCAATTTTTTTCCACAGCAGCGGCGACAGAGTGTAACCCACCAGGCGATCCAAGATGCGGCGCGTCTCTTGGGCCCGCACCAGTTGCTCGTCCACCTCACGGCAATTTTGCAGCGCCTCCTGAATGGCCTCGCGGGTGATCTCGTGGAACACCATGCGGCGGGTGGGCACCTTGGGCTGCAGCACCTGTTGCAGGTGCCAACTGATACTTTCCCCCTCCCGGTCTTCGTCAGTGGCCAGAATTAGCTCGTCGGCTTTCTTAAGCGCCTCCTTCAGCTGTTTGACTACCTTTCTTTTGTCCTTGGGGATCACGTAGAGAGGCTCGAAGTTGGCGTGGACATTGACCCCGAGACGGCTCCACTCTTCTCCCTTCACCTCTTCGGGAATGTCAGAGGCCGACTCCGGCAGATCGCGTACATGTCCCATCGAGGCTTGCACCTCATAGCCGGCGGGCAAGAAGCCGCGGATGGTACGGGCTTTGGTGGGAGATTCGACAATGACCAGCTTGGGCATGATGATGTTGACTAGAAGGAATCGACTGAAGGTGGTGAGCCTCCCGACCCAGGGGTGCGGCGGATCGGCGCCCACAATCGGGTCTACCTATGGATCTATCGCTACTTCTTCTGGAGCCTAGCAAGTCTGCTTGTGCTTGGCTAGCGATCCTGGGCGGTTGACCTGGGCAGTCTGCTCCTATTCGACCTCTTAGCACAACCATGAAGCTGCATCACTTTTCCATTCGCACCGCCGATATTTTTCGCTCCATCGCCTTTTACGAGGGTCTGGGCTTTGTGGTGGAAGAACGGTTTACCGCTGGGATCACCTTAGCCTGCTGGATGCTCAGCCCCTGGGGTCGCCTGGAGCTGATGCAGGTGCCGCAGCCCCATCCTGCGCCGGATCCTTTCGGGGATCCCCACTATGTGGGCTACTACCATCCCTCTTTGGAGATCGGCCCTGAATGGGGATCCCTGGCCGACTATCTACAGCATCTGGAGGCACAGGTGCCCCTTACCTTGCTGTTGCCGCCGCAGTGCCAGCAAATTGGCGGCCAAGTCTATGAGGTGGCGTTCATCGCCGATCCCGATGGCCTGCCGATCGAACTCATCCGCCCCCAGGGATGCCCAGGATCAGAATAAGGTTTGCCCCGACGCAGGGATCCAGGAGATATCTCCTCAATTGACGGAACGGGTGGAGGCGGTCGCTCTCTCTAGCTGGGCTGGCCCTTAAGGATCCCAGCGCTAGAGGCGTTCCTTGATGGGCCAGCCAAAGTGGCAGGGGCAGAACCAGCGCCCAGTCCGGCGCCTGCGCCGAGAAGCGGATCAGATCATGGGGCCCAAGGGTCAAGACAATCCCAAAGTAACGCCTAGAAAGGTAGCTGATACATTTACGCTGAACACTGCTGAACATCACTGTTCAACTATGCAGCGATAGCATTCTGCTTGTTTCCATTCGCGTTAGCGGGACGGAGTCCAAACAGAATGGCGGTATCCCGCAAAGCTTTGAGTAGAATACCCAAAGCGCAGTTTCCGTGTCGTCTTACTACCAATTTTCTGCTTTGCTTTGGCTACCATGTTGGCAGACTCGAAAGTAAACAGAAAGATCAACTGGTAGTAATCCGTACTGAACATATTATACATTATTTTCAGTATAGTTGAGCTTATTATTGACTAGAGTCATGCTCCTCCTCTGCGGGGGCTAGGGGGGACTGGGTTGCCGGCGGGCCGTAGGCTTCACCCAGATCCGGGGATCCCTCTGCTTCCAGGCTCTCGAGAGCGGACAGTTCTGCCGTCGCCTCCTCGGGCGAGGCCAGGATCCCTTGCAAATCTATCAGGCTGCCGTTGAAATGGTCGGCAAAGCGGCGGGCCACCTCCGCCAGCTCGTGGGCAAGGTGGTAGGAGGGAGGCTTTGCCGCTTGCGCTGGCGGGATGGAGTTCTCGCCAGGGGTCTCTGGCTCAGCAGGAGGAGGTTGCCCGACTCTACCGTAGCTTTGGGATCCCGCCTTGGGAGATGGCGATAAGTCTTTGGGGAGGTTGTCGCCCCTGGGGGTTCGGCTCTGCAACTTTGCAGGGGCGAGGGGTGGAGCCTTTTCGCGACCTGAGGTTTCGCCAGCACTCCCCTCACGATGGCGGGACGAAGGTCCCTGCTGCACCACCAAATTTAGCCGCACCGGGCGCTGCAGCAGGTTGTGGAGCGCAGAGCAGAGCTCGGCTTCTTTGCTGCGCACCTTGTCCACTAAGCCCTTATTGGGAAAAGCAAGGGTAATCTCTAAGGTCTCCGTCCCGTCAGAGCCAACGAGAGACTCCTGCTGCAAATAGCCGGATGCCAATAGGCCTCTGGTGATGGGGCGAAGGTTTTCAAGAAACTCCTCCCACCGGGGCCGCAGCAGCTTGAGGGGATGCGGATCTTTCGCTTTTTCCGGGCTGGCCGGCTTCTCCCGACTTGGCTTTGCCGTTTGCGACGGCGGGAGGGATCCCCCTGTTGCAGCAGGGGAAGGGGCTGGGGTCTCTGGAAGGGTTGTCGTAGGAGCTGTCAGCTCCTCGCTGGCTGGGACGGTGGGGCTAGGGGTCTTTCCGACCGTTGGCGGGCCGACGGCTGGGAGCGGCTCTCCGCCTTTGGCCTCTATTGACGGCAGCGGGACGGCACTCTGGCGAAGCTGGCCCAGCAGATCCAGCAGGGCGATCTCCAACCAAAGCTGGGGTTGCCCGCTCTGGCGAATTTGCGGCTCGCACTGGCGCAGGTGGCTCTGGGCCGCCAGCAGCATCTCCACCGAGTAGCGAGGAGCCCGCTGCTGCAGAGCTGCCCAGGTGGGATCCGTTACGGCCGCCAACTGCCGCTGTTGGGGGGCCGTCTTGGCCAGCAGCAGATCCCGGTAAAAAACCACCAGGCTCTGCAGCACCACCAGGGGCTCTCTGCCCCGCTCCAGCAATTGTCGCGTCTGGGCCAGCACCGCCTGCACATCCTGAGCCAGCAACGCATCGGTCAAATCCAAAAGCTGCCGCTCCGGGATCCCGCCCACCAAGTCCCATACGGCTTCTGGGGTGATGGATCCCTCCAGCAAGCTGAGCTGATCCAACAGGCGCTCGGCGTCCCGCAGCCCGCCCTGGGCCAGTTGGGCCACCAGGTGCAAGGCTTCTGGTGCAATGGGGATCCCTTCCTGGGCGGCGATCTGGCCCAGGTGGGCCACCATGTCGTCGAGGGGGATGCGGCGGAAGTCAAACCGCTGACAGCGGGAAACGATGGTGGGCAGAACCCGCTGGGGGTCGGTGGTGGCCAGCACAAACACCACGCGAGGAGGCGGCTCTTCCAGCGTCTTCAGCAACGCGTTGAAGGCGGCATTGCTGAGCATGTGGCACTCGTCGATGACATAGACCTTGTAGCGGCTATTTACCGGCGCAAATTGGGCCCGCTCGATCAGCTCGCGGATGTTGTCCACGCCGGTGTTGCTGGCCGCGTCGATCTCAATCACGTCCAAAGAAGAGCCGGCGGTGATGGCGCGGCACTGGCTGCATACCTGACAGGGATCCGGCGTTGGCCCCTGCTCGCAATTTAAAGACTTGGCCAAGATGCGGGCGCTGGAGGTTTTTCCGGTGCCCCGCGGCCCACAGAACAAGTAGGCCGGCGCCACCCGCCCCAGCCGGATGGCATTGGCCAAAGTCTGCACGACTGCCCCTTGGCCCACCACCTCGGCAAAGCGCTGCGGGCGGTATTTCAAATGAAGGGGTTCGTACTTGCCAGCAACGGCCATTTTTTCGAGCTCTCCAGTCGCCTTGCAAGCGCGCCCCCGCCGAAACCGCTCTTGCTGGGCAATGCTGAGGCATCCCAGGGGGGCTCCCCTATTCTGGCTTCTCCCTTTGTCCCTCAAGAGCGATACTGGGCCTGGGAGGAGATGTCGCTCCCTGGGCGGGCAGAGCTTTGGGATCCCGGCGGCGCAGCGGAGGGATCTGCGGCAATTGCACCTTCCAGCCGGGGGCATCCAGTTGATCCACGTGCTGCAGCCGGTAGCTGAGCTGGTACAGTTCCCTCTTGAGCCGGCGATTTTCTGCCTGCATGGCGGCGATGCGCTCGCGGATGGGCTGCAGGCGGGCCTGAAGTTTGCGCCGGTAGAGCTCCGGCAGCTCCTGGAGCATCTGCTCCAACACCTGCTTTTCTTGGTAGAGCTGCTCGATCTCGGCCTCGTAGCTGCGAATTTGCCGCTGTTGCTTTTCTTGGCGCAGCTCCAACAGGTCGATCTGGCTCTGCAGCAGGCGGTTGCGCTCCCGCAAAAGCTGGATCTCCCGCTCCCGCGCCGCCAGCGCTGAGGTCCACAAAGACTCTCTCCCGCTGCCACAAAGTGCTTCCTGCATCGCCTCTTTCTCGATCCATCCAGACATAGCTGCAAAGAAAGGGATCCCTCCCCCGTCACTCTATCCGGCTCGGCGGGGTGGGGCAAATGGCCCCTCCTTCTCTGGGGTGAGCCCCCAGGGCTTGCCTAACCTGGGCTTCCAGCTGCGCCAGGGATCCGGAATTGTCCAGCACTACATGGGCGCGACGGGCCTTTTCTTCTAGGGGCCACTGGCTGGCCAGGCGCGCCTCGATTTCTGCCGCCGTCAGCAGATCCCGCTGCGCCAGCCGCTGCCGCTGCTGCTCCGGGGTACAGGTCACCACCCAGATCTCGCTGGCCCAGTTTTCCATGTGGGCCTCAAACAGGAGCGGGATCATCAGGCAAACGGTGGGATGGCCTTCCCCGTGAGGACATTGGCAACTGGGTCGAGCCTCAGTCGCTTCCTCAGGCGGCGCAGATGCCCCGTGGGCCTCGAGAAACTCCCGCAGCCGCGCTTTGACAAAAGGATGGATCTGGGCTTCCAGCCAGGCCCGCTCGGCGGCATCGGCAAAGACAATCCGCCCCAACTGGCGGCGATCCAGCGCTCCAGAGGGATCCTGGATGGCCCGGCCGTAGCGCTGCAGCACCCGCTCGCGGATGGGGGATCCCACCGCTAGGGCTTGCCGCGCCATCTGATCTGCATCGGCCACCGGGATCCCGTGCCGTTCCAAGATGCGGGCCACCGTGGATTTGCCTGTGGCTATGCCGCCCGTCAGGCCGATGATTCTCATGGGAGCTGGGTGATTTCAAATGAGTTGGAGACAGGCCCAAGCGCTCCGCGCCGGCCCTCACCCCCAGCCCCTCTCCCAGAGGGAGAGGGGAGATCCCCTTCAAGGCGAGGCCCTTTGGGCAGAGGGTGGGGAAAGGCAAGGTTCTGTTAAGAGACTATACTCAAAGCCTTCCACCAAGGCCCGGCAGGAGGCTTCGATGATGTTGGTGGAAACTCCCACCGTGGTCCAACGGCGGTGGCCGTCGCTAAACTCCACCAGCACCCGCGTCTTGGCCGAGGTGCCGGCCCGCCCGTCCAAGATGCGCACCTTGTAGTCGGCCAGGTGAATGGCCTCCAGTTGCGGGTAAAACTCCAGCAAGGCTTTGCGCAGCGCCCCATCCAAAGCCGCCACCGGCCCATTGCCTTCCGCTGCCGTCACCCGCGTCTGCCCCCGCACCGCAATCTTCACCGCCGCCAAGGACTGCACCTCCGTTGCCTCGCCGCTGGGATCCCAGTCTTTGCTGCTCCAGTCGGAGCGGGTGGTGGCGCTGACATGGAAGCTGAGCACCTCAAACGGATGCGAGCGCTGCCCCAACAGCTCCCGCACCAAGAGCTCAAAGCTGGCCTCAGCGGCCTCAAACTGGTAGCCCTGCAGCTCCAAGGTCTTCAGCCGCTCTAGGATCAAGCGGGCCTGGGGATCCGACTTGTCCAGCCGGATCCCGAACTCGGCCACCTTGCTGAGGATATTGCTCAACCCCGCCTGTTCCGAGACGACGATGCGCCGGCAGTTGCCCACCTGCTCCGGGGCGATGTGCTCGTAGGTGAGGGGGTTTTTTTGGACGGCGCTGACGTGGATCCCGCCCTTGTGGGCAAAGGCGGACCGGCCCACAAACGGCGCGTGGTCATCTGGGGCCAGGTTGACCACCTCGCTGATGGCGCGGGAGATCTCTGTCAGGTGTTGCAGCTTCCCCTCCGGCAGACAGCGGTAGCCCAGCTTCAGTTGCAAGTTGGGGATAACGCTGCACAGGTCGGCATTGCCACAGCGCTCCCCGTAGCCGTTGATGGTGCCCTGCACCATGCGCGCCCCCGACTGTACTGCCGCCAGGGCATTGGCCACAGCAGTGCCAGAGTCGTTGTGGGTGTGGATCCCCAAGGGCAAATGCCCCAGGTGATGGGATTCGGCCAAGACGGCTGCCGTGATGGCGGCGATCTCGTGGGGCAGGGATCCGCCGTTGGTATCGCAGAGAACCAGCCACTCCGCCCCTGCCTCGGCAGCCGCCACGAGGGTTTGCAGGGCGTAGTCGGGGTTGTGGCGGTAGGCGTCGAACCAGTGCTCGGCATCGTAGATCACCCGCCGCCCTTGGGAGCGCAAATAGGCGATGGTGTCGCGGATCATGGCCAGGTTTTCCTGCAGCGTGGTGCCCAGCCCCTCCGTAACATGCAGATCCCAAGACTTGCCAAAAACCGTCACGTAGCGGGTTCCCGCCGCCAAGATGGCCTGCAGCAGGGGGTCATCGGCTGCCCGCCGCCCCGGCTTGCGGGTGGAGCAAAAGGCCACCAGCTCCGCCTGCTCCAGCGGCTCTTCCCGCAGTTGCCAGAAAAATTGTCCATCTTTGGGATTGGCCCCCGGCCAGCCCCCCTCAATAAAGGGGATCCCCAGCCGATCCAGCAGCTTGGCAATCTGCACCTTATCTGGCACCGACAGCGACAGCCCCTCCCGCTGCGCCCCATCCCGCAGCGTGGTGTCGTAGAGGGTGATGGCGACCGGAGAATCTGCTTCAGTCTTCATACCGCATCAACTTTTTGTAAAAGGCGGTGGTGAAATCCGGCGGCTGCCCCCGCTGCACCAGCGCTACCACGTCGATGAGGTAGTCCACAAACTCGTAGTTGGCGATGGAGAGCTGGTAAGTGAGCTCGGCATCCTGATCGAAGACCACCTGCACCACGGTCAGATCTGCGGGCAACAGCGACGTGTGCCAACTGGCCAGGAAACGCACGGGCTTGTCTCCCTCGATGGCCCTCTGTCCTTCCAGGCTGCCTTTTTTGTAAAGGCCCACGGCCAGGGGCAGGTACTGCCGGCGGGCAACCGCGTAATAGGGCTGATAGAGGGACACTTCCGACGGGCCGGCGGGTTCGAGCTGCAGAGCCATGGCGTGTCAAGGGAAGAAAACGGTTAAGGACGGCAACAACCCCAACTGCAATCCAGCCTACCGCCTCGACGACTTGCTGGTCTAAGGGTTAGGGGCTCTAGGAGGGATCCGGCACCTTCTTTGGGAGAAAAGCGTTGGAAAGTCGAGAAGCTCTGCGGAAGAATAGGAGAAGTAAAGAGGGGATCCCCCCAAGCGACTCCCTCTTCGGCATGTCCTGGACCCATGGACACCAACCAAGACAGGAACATCCCTTCCCCCGCCCCAGCTCTGGCGACGGAGTGGGATCCCGTGCTGCAGCAAAAGTTTGAGCAGCTTGCCCAGATCTTGGCCAAGATGGGGCGGGTCTTGGTGGCCTACTCAGGCGGGGTGGATAGCAGCCTGGTGGCCAAGCTGGCCTGGGATCAGTTGGGGGAGGGGGCCCTGGCCGTCACTGCCGCCTCCCCTGCCCTTTTGCCCGAAGATCTGGAGGAGGCCATCTGGCAAGCCCAATCCATCGGCATCCGCCACCAGATCGTCGAGACCCAGGAGCTGCAGGATCCCCGCTACGCCGCCAACCCCGCTAACCGCTGCTACTTCTGCAAAAGCCACTTGCATGACCTGCTGTGCCGGCTGGCGCAAGCCCAAGGATACGACTACGTGGTGGATGGCCTCAACGCCGACGATCTGGCCGACTACCGGCCGGGAGTGCAGGCAGCTCGAGAGCGGGGCGTGCGTTCCCCCCTGGCGGAGGTGGGGATGAGCAAGCTGGAGGTGCGGCAACTGTCTCGCCATCTGGGCCTGCCCTGGTGGGATAAGCCGGCTCAGCCCTGCCTCAGCTCCCGCTTTCCCTATGGCGAGGCCATCACTGCCGAGAAGCTGCGCCGAGTGGGGGCGGCAGAGCGCTATTTGCGCAGCTTGGGCTGGCACCAGGTGCGGGTGCGCTCCGAGAAAGATACTGCTCGCATCGAACTGCCCCCTCACCAGATCCGAGAGTTTGTGCAAAAAACCGATCTGGAAGCGCTGGTCAGGGCTCTGCAATCCTTCGGCTACCTCTACGTCAGTCTCGATTTGGAGGGCTACCGCAGCGGCAAGCTCAACCGCGCCCTCAACCCGCCCCCGCCGACAACGGGCTGAGCCAGCCCGGGGGCTTGGGCTGAAGTTTTGCGCAGGTTTGGGGGAGTATGAAAGGGTTTTGGTGGCTCTGGCTTTGCTTGGGGGTGTTTGGCCTGGCAACGGCTGCTCCTGCCTCAGCCCAGAAAGACCAGGTGGCAGCCGCTCAGCCTGGGGATACGAGTGCCCCCGATACCCTTGCGGATCGCACGTTACGGCTGCGCTCCGACCGCCAAACCTTCGACCAACGGGCGCAGGTTTTCCAGGCGGAAGGAAATGTGGAGATGCGGCTGGGCCGCTCTGTGCTGCGGGCAGACCGCCTGCGCATCGAGCTGCAACAGCGGCGAGCCGTGGCCGAGGGCAATGTCTCGGTGGAGCTGCATCGGCAGCGCATCCAGGGATCCCGCCTGGAATACGACTTTGAGCGGGAGCAGGGAGTTTTGGAAGAGGCCTTCGGGCAGGTGGATATCGGCCAGTTGCAGGCCGCCGGATCCCCGGCAGCGGCCCTCTCGCCGCAGCGGCTGGTGCGCTTTCGCGCCGTTCGCATCCGCTTCGCTGCCAACAACTGGGAAGGAGAGCAAGTGCAGTTGACCAACGACCCGCTAGATCCGCCAGAGCTGGAGATCCGCAGCCCGCGAGTGACCTCCGCCCTGCAGCCGGATGGTTCCAGCCTGCTGATGGCCGAGGCGGGGCAACTGGTTTTCGACCAGGTCTTTTTTTTGCCCCTGCCCATTCGGCTGCGTCTTGACTCCTTCAACCGTCAGCCTCCGGTCAGCCTTTTTTACGATGACTTCGACCGGGAAGAACTGCGGCGCGGCCTGATCCTGCAAGCCAACATCGAGCTGCTGCAGGATCCCAACCTCAGCTTGGTGCTCTCCCCCCAACTGTATCCGCAGCGCCTCTGGGGGAGCCTCCAAGGGATCCGCGATGGGGTTGGGCTGCGGACGGATTTTCGTTGGCGGCAACCGGAAGCCAATGCCCAAACCTCGCTGTTTGCCGAGCTGCGCGGGATCGTCTTCGAGGAATTTGCTCGGCGCTTGCGGGCGCAGGTCGAACACCGCGTTACCACCGGCGACGGCGGCCAAGTCACCTACACCTATGCTTATCGGGAGCGTTTTTTCAGCGGGCGGCTGGGGTTTCAGATCGTGGAAAATCGCTTCGGTGTCAGCTACAACTCGCCCACCCTCCTTCTCGGCGACACCGGCTTGAATTTCAGCTACCGCATAGCCGCCGACTCCATCGACGCCCTAGGACAACTCGGCGACATCGACACCGATCCCGATCTAGCCCTGGCCAAGACCACCGACCGCATCCAGCTCACCCGACTGCAACTGGGGGCAACCGTGAGCCGCTCCTTTCCCATTTGGCGGCCCCCCAAGACGGCAGCAGATCCCCCACCCCGCTTTTCCGCTTTGCCCATCGAACAGGGAATCTGGCTCAACACCGGCCTCAGCAGCAGCCAGTCGTTCTACTCCAATGGCCGTGCCCAAAGCTATACTGCCGGCAGCATTGGCCTCGACGCGGTAATCGGGGCTTTCGTGGCCGATACCTTCGACTACACCAACCTGAGGGTGACCTACTCCAATGGCTTTTTGGCGGGGGCCTCGCCGTTTTTGTTCGACCGCATCACCACGCGGGAGCAGCTTGTTCTGGGCTTTTTACAGCAACTGTACGGCCCGCTGCGGGTGGGGGCCGAAACCACACTGGATCTCCAATCCGGCCAGCAGGTGGATACCACCTATCGCCTGGGTTACGACCGCCGCACCTATGGATTTAGCTTGCAATACAATCCGGTGCGTCAGTCGGGGGCGCTGGAGCTGCGGGTGGAGGGCCTGAACTGGGATCCCCGCCAGTCCTCGCCGAAGCCGACGACCGGAGCGAGCCTCCACGAGCCGTGATCCCCAAACTCCCAAGGGGACTCAAAATGTAATCTTAACTACTGCTCTGCGGAGATTCTCTGTGAGAAATTGCCTCGCCGCAGGGAGAAATTTCAATCCAAATCCCTCCTGATTTGAAGGGCCATTCTGAAAAATCAAAACTGTAAGATAAAATACAGAAATTACTTTTCCAGGATTCATTTTTGCTGGTTGGGATCGCCGTATCAAAGGCTACTGCAGCGATCCCCAGGCGGTGTTAGGGTAGATAATAGGCTGAGCAGAGTGGGCTGGTGATCTAATTATGCAAACACTTGATGCGATCCCCGACAAAAAACGAGTAGAGCGAATAACCTGTAGCTACATCAACGCGACCAGCTCCGTTCAGGTGGTTCGCATCACAAATATCGAGAACTGGTACTTTGAGCGGGTGGTCTTCCCAGGGCAGCGGCTGCTGTTTGAGGCAGTGCTGGGAGCCAAACTGGAGATCCACACGGGCATGATGGCCAGCTCCATCCTGACGGATATCATCCCTTGCGAAAAGCTGCGCGTGCGAGAGACGGAGCCGGTGACGGTGGGCGCCTAGATGCCCCGAGGCCAGCGGTGTGGACTAGGTCTCGCGACCTTGCTCCTTTCTCTCCTCTCTTTCCGGGCTAGGGGAAGGTTGGGGTGAGGGGCGAGGCTTGGGCGGCAGTGGGATCTCAAGGAAACGGGCGCTCAACCGCACCGGGCTGATCTCGCGCCGTTGCGGCGGCCACGGGATCCCCAGCCAACGGGCCGTGAGCTCCAGCAGGCTGGGGGGCGGTGTGGGAGTAGGGGTGGGCGTTGGTGGTGGGGTGGGGTACAGATCCAAGCGCGGCGGACGGGGGGTGCTGACCCGAAAAGCATCGGGGGGAGGTTGGGTCAGCGGCACATTGGGATCCCCGCACCCCAGCAGGCCCAGCCCCAGCAGGATGTACAGCGTTGCGGTGCCTCTGCTTCTCATGAACAAGCTGCCGAGCATCGACACCAGACTATCACCGGGATCCCAGGGCTCTGAGCTGGGTTTGCAGATCTGCTTCCAGGGCAGATAGCTCGCGAGCTATGGCTGCGTAGCGGTTGGCAGTCAAGTTTTTGGCGATAAATTGCTCCAGCAGTTGCTGATCCCGGGCAACCATCTGGTTAAAGTACTGCTCTACGGGAACCCGTGGGTCTTCGATCAAGGCTCTGCACATCTGCAAAGCCGTGATCAACTGGGCCCGCACCTGCAAAAAGAGCGACTGGATATACCGCTGCTCGGCCTCGCTCAGTTGGCGAAAATCTCGCCAATACTGGCCCCCCTCCAGCGATTGTTGGAGCTCTTGCACCCAGCGGTTGTACTCTTTTACCTTGCGGGCGAGATCGCTGGCAAACTCCATGATCTTGGGAGGGCTATTTAGGAGGTGGGCCTCCTGCCAGCGCTGGCGAATGCGGCGCAGGCTCTGCTGCAGCTCCAAGCTGGCCCAGAGGAGGCCCAGCAAAACCACCGCCAGCAACACGACGGCCACTGTATACAGTAGCCAATAGCCGGGATCCCGCATCCCCAAAAAGATCACCAGGGCAACCACCAACAGGCAGAGGGCCAGCATAACCCAGAAGCGCAGTTGTTGTTGTTGCAGACGCAGGTACCCTTCCCTCAGGCCAAATGCTTCACAGCAAGCCTCCAGATCCGCATCCATGATCTGGCGAAACTCCTCTAGAGAGATTGGTTCGGCAGTGATCATCGAAGACCCTCGCAACGCAATCTGGGTTGAAGTCCAGGCCGTTAGGATTTGCCCTGCCAATTCCGCGCGGCTTCCGTACTCTCCTCCAGCGGCTCCAGCACCTCGCTGGCTGGAACCACCATCAACCCATAGCCCCCTTCGCGACAAAAATCGACGATCTCCTGAGTATCAAAGCGCTCGGCCAGCGGCTTGGGCAGCCCCTGCTGGGCCAGCCTTTGGGCATATTTTTTCGCCCCAAAGGCGCTCTCAAACGCAATGACAATGTCCTGCCCCCCGATCTGGCGTGTGCAGATCCCCTCTTGGCCATTGGCTTGGTAAAGCAGCACGATGACCTGGGAAGGCAAGTCTTCCGGGCTAGCCCAAGCCAACTCCTTCTCAGCCTGGGATCCGCCGCCGAGCAACACATCCCGCGCCTCGTTGAGCCGTGCCAGTTGCGCCTCCAGCAAGGGCCTTTGCCGTTCGTCCTCCAGCTCCAAGAGGGCGGCACTGAGGGTTTGATATTCTCGAAACCACTTCCTCCGGATCTCCCGTTCGCTGGCATCCGGCGGCAGGTTGAGAACTTGGAGGGCCTCGGCGGTGTCCATCGACAGCCTCTGCTCGGATTGAGAGGAACGTCACTGTCCACAGTCTAGACTAACCGCTCTGGGAGCTTTGAGAGGGGGACTCTTCCAGGGATCCCCGCTCCTTGGCGCTGTCAGCCGGTCGTTGGGTAGGAAGCCGAACTGCTGAGCAATTCCCCTTGCACCACGTTCGAGATGCCGCCAGCGGGGTGGGCAGATATCGGGCTTGGCCAACTGGATAGGCAAATCGGGCAGAGCAGCAAAGGATGGTGTGGCACAGCAAGTGGGGGTTGCCTGCCAGCAGCTACTGCAAGTTGTGAAAGAATCGCCGCTCTCCCCCTGCGTGGGAGCAAGCCGGCAGGGCTGCGGACAACGTCAAGGTTAATTCTCAGTTAAGAAAAAAGCCGTTGCGGGGTGTAATCCCGCTGCATCTATGAGAAGATGGTAAAGCTGTGCTTTTTGTTCGCACGGCTTCGGTAGTCTATCTGGCCAATTAGGGGATAGTATGCTGCACACACTATCTGGCCAATTAGGGGATAGGTCTCTGGCTCTGATCGGGATCCACTGCATCCTAGAGCTTTACGACTGCCCGGCCAAACTTCTGGATGATGTTTCCCTGGTGCAACAGGCCTTGCGGGAGGCAGCAAGACGCTCCAACTCCACCCTCTTGGGCGAGCTTTGCCATCCGTTTGAGCCACAGGGGATCACGGCTCTGGCCCTTTTGGGAGAATCCCATATCTCCATTCACACTTGGCCCGAAGCGGGCTATGCAGCGGTGGATGTGTTCACCTGTGGTCGCCACACGCGGCCCGAAGCAGCCTGTGAATACTTGATCCAGGTGTTTCAAGCGCGGCGGTATTCGCTGCGCAAGCTACCTCGCCGAACCACGGATGCGGCACCCATTGAAGAGATGGCGGATTTTCCCGAAGCGCTAAGCTGTGAAACGGCCGGACGAAGGCGCTGAGATCCCGCCACTTTTTGTCAGGTGTCCTATGAACACCCCAAAGAGCTTCTTCTGGGCGCAGGAGTACTTCACCCCCTGGGACTACACTGCCCGTGCCATCACGCGCATTCTGGCCTACCGAAAAACCCGTTTTCAGGAGATGCTGATCGCCGAGACGGGAGCCTATGGCAAGGGCCTGATGCTGGATGGCCACTGGCAGTCCACCACGGCGGACGAATTCCTGTACCACGAGGCTCTGGTTCATCCGGCCCTGGTGCAGGTCGTCCAGGCGGGTGGGATCCCGCGGCGAGTGTTGATATTGGGTGGTGCGGAAGGGGCGACGCTGCGGGAGGTGCTGCGCTGGCGCTCGGTGGAGCAAGTGGTGATGGTGGATATCGACGGGGAGGTGGTGGAAGCCTGTCGAGAGCATCTGCCGGAAATGCACCAAGGATCCTTTGCGGATCCGCGGGCAGAGGTGGTGATCGCCGACGCCTTGGACTTTCTTGGCCAGACGGAGCCGATCTGGGACGCGATCCTTTCCGATCTGTCGGATCCCGTTGAGGCCGGCCCGGCCTACCGCCTCTTTACCCAGGAGTTTTTCCGCCAGGTTCGCTCCAAGTTGCAGACCGCTGGGGCTTTTGTCATCCAAGCTGGGCCGACGGGTCCAGTGGAGTTGTGGCAGCACACTCGCATCGTTCACACCTTGAAAACGGTGTTTGCTGCTGTGCAGCCCTACGCTATCTACGCCCCCACCTACGGCGGGCCGCTGGGGTTTGCCCTGGCAGCCCAGGATCCCATCTCTTCCAGGCCGGAGCCCGAACAGGTCGACCAGATCCTGGCCCAACACCTGGATCCCGACCGCGGAGCGCTGCGCTTCATCGATGGCATCACCCTCCTGGGACTCTACCAGGTTCCCGCCCACCTGCGCCGTGCCATTGCTGCTGAGACCACCGTCTACACCCTGGCCAACCCTCCTCAGGTCGAGTAATCTGGCGGCCCAATCCGCGATTAAAAGTGGGATCCCAGGGTATTTGTCTTCGGTGCCATAACTTGGTAGATTCGTGAGCAGCCGAATTTTGCTTCCCCGATGAAAGTCCTGGTTATTGGTGGTGACGGATACTGCGGCTGGGCAACGGCCCTACACCTGTCCAACAGGGGCTATGAGGTGGCCATTCTCGATTCCTACGTGCGCCGCCTCTGGGATCTGCAGCTAGGGGTTTCTACCCTGACGCCCATTGCCCAGCTCGAGCAGCGGGTGGATCGCTGGAAGGGGCTGACCGGCAAGGATATTCCCATTTTCGTTTGCGACGTCACCAACTACGAGGCCCTCATTTCTTGCATGCGTCGCTTTGAGCCGGAGGCCATCGTCCACTTTGGCGAGCAGCGCTCTGCTCCCTACTCGATGATTAGCCGCGAACATGCGGTGATGACCCAGGTCAACAACGTGGTGGGCACCCTGAACATCCTCTACGCCATCAAGGAGGAGTTTCCCGACTGCCACCTGGTGAAGCTGGGCACCATGGGCGAGTATGGCACCCCCAACATCGACATCGAGGAGGGGTACATCACCATCGAGCACAACGGCCGCAAGGATACCCTGCCCTATCCCAAACAGCCGGGTTCCATGTATCACCTCTCCAAGGTGCACGACAGCCACAACATCCACTTCGCCTGCCGCGTCTGGGGCCTGCGGGCTACCGACCTCAATCAAGGGGTGGTGTACGGCGTGTTAACAGAAGAAACCGGCATGGATGAGGTGCTGATCAACCGCCTCGACTACGATGGCGTGTTCGGCACGGCCCTGAACCGCTTTTGCGTTCAAGCCGCAGTGGGCCACCCCCTGACGGTGTACGGCAAGGGGGGCCAAACCCGTGGCTTCCTGGATATCCGCGATACGGTGCGCTGTGTGGAGCTGGCCATCGCCAATCCTCCTGAGCCAGGTCAGTTCCGGGTGATGAACCAGTTCACCGAGCAATTTAGCGTGGAGCAACTGGCGCTGATGGTGCAAAAGGCCGGAGCCGCCATGGGCCTGAAGGTGGAAATCAACTACTTGGAAAACCCCCGTGTCGAGCTGGAGGAGCACTACTACAACGCCAAAAATACCAAGCTCCTAGACCTGGGCCTACAACCCCACTACCTATCTGACTCGCTTTTGGACTCGCTGCTCAACTTCGCCCTCAAGTACAAAGACCGCGTGGATGTGCGGCAGATCCTGCCCAAGGTGAAGTGGAAGGGCTAGCTCTCCAGGCAAGCTTGGGCCAGGCTCAGCCAGCCGCGGGCCAGATTCTCCAGGTCATAGCCCCCTTCTAACCCGAAGACGGTCTTGCGGGTCACCTCCTCCAGGCAGAGGTGGGCCATGCGGCCAAAGTCTTCCGGCTCCAGCAGCATACTGGCCAAGGGATCCCCTTTGGCACAGTCAAAGCCGGCGCTCACCAGCAGCAAATCCGGTTGGAAGGCCCGCAAAAACGGCAAGACCTTCTCATCGAGAGCTTTTTTGTAGACCGACCAGTCTGACCTGGCAGGCAGAGGCACGTTGCAGAGGTTGCCGTGGATCCCGGTTTCCTCGGCCAAGCCCGTGCCAGGGTAGAGGGGAAACTGATGGATAGAGGCATAGGCCAGTTGGGGGTGACGCTCCACCAACGCCTGCGTGCCGTTGCCGTGGTGCACATCCCAATCGAAAATGGCTACCCGCCTCACCCCCGGCTGATCCAGGGCCCAGAGGGCGGCAATGGCGGCGTTACTGAAGAGACAAAACCCCATTGCCCGTTCCGGCTCCGCGTGATGCCCCGGCGGGCGACACAGCACCAAAGCAGGCTGAGCCGCGGCCAAAGCCGAGGCCGAAGCAGCAATCCAGGCTCCAACTGCCTGCCGCGCCGCCTCAAAGCTCGCTGGGGAAACGGCGGTATCGGCATCGAGGCGACCCCCTCCTGCCGCAGCCAACTCGGCCACCCGTTGAATGTGCCAGCGCGGGTGTACCCGCTCCAGTTGTGCAAGATCGGCCAAGGGGGGATCCCGCCATTCCAGATGCTCGGCGAAAGAGGCACCGCGCAGCGCCTTGACAATGGCCTGCAGGCGAGCCGGACGCTCGGGGTGAAACGGCCCGGCGTCGTGGCGGAGAAAAGTCTCAGAATAGTAAACGGGCAACATACCAGGGCAAGGTAGCGTTCTTGCAGTCTAGCCTAAGCCCATCTTCCCTCTACCCGTAGAAGGCTTCCGACATGGATCCCGCATAGGGATCAACGCCAAAAGAAGCTTGTTGCAGCTTTTGATTGACCACCTCCCGCACTACCGAGCGGAGCAATTCCAGCTCAGAAGGGTTGAGCTGATCGCGGCTGGGACACTCATCGGCAGCCAGCCACATATAAACAGCAGGAACCCGGTTTAAGATCTGCTGCATCAGCGCTTCCCGCTCCCTGGCATCGTGGAAAACCTGCTGATGGGGGTGCTCAGTACAGAGGACATTTTCCAGTTCTCCCAAAGCCAGGTACTCAACGATATTAACCAACATCTTTTCCATTTGTCCCTCCTAAAAATCCCCGTCGCTCTTAAAACAGGCATTAAACAAAAAGTGCAACTTTCTCCTTTCCTCCTTCGCCGCTCTTTGCCTCGGACTCTTGCCTACAGGCCGGATAGCTGAGCCGGCGGCAGATCCAGTCCACCAGCGGGAAGAGGTTGTGGATTTGTCTGCTAAGATCTCCCCTGCGGCCAATCCTTAGCCCCCTCTATTTGCCCCGTTTGCCCTCCCCTCTGCCGCTGAAAGCAGCCAACAATCAGCAGCCGGAAAATCTCTTCGCTGGTATCCGGTACCAACGAAAAATTATCGGCTTTTTGAGAAGGACAGGGTAGGCCATTTAACAAAGACTATAGAAACTCAACCGCAAGAGGGAAGAAGATCTTACCCAGCTACTCCTCCTCCAATACGCTAACACGTAACTATGTAGGAAGTTATGGGACTATTAAGAAGTTTGCACATTTCTTGACGATCGGCTAACACTTTCGTTTGGCAAAGACACCCACTTGAAGAGCTAAGCGGAGCAACTCTTCGCCTGGCTACAAGCTCTGAAAAGCTGCCAAGATCTAAGGATCTAAAACTATGTCTAGCCTGCTATTGGCAAATCGACTCGCTGAGCCTGGATCCAGAAAGATTCCAGGTCGTAATAGTCTCTTTCCTCCTGCATGAACACATGGACGATGAGATCGGCATAGTCGATCAGTATCCAAGAGCCTGACTCTTGACCTTCGATGCGGCGCGGACTCTGTTGCCACTCCTCCCAAACCTTTTCCTCGATTGCTCGGGCAATGGCCCGTACTTGCGTAAGCGAGTAGCCACTGATCAAAAGGAAGTAATCCGCCAACGTGGAAATTTGGGATACATCCAGCAGGACAATGTCGCCGCCTTTTTTTTCTTCTGCTGCGCGAGCTGCGCTCAACGCCATGCGATAGATGGGATCCCTGGCACGGACAGGCATGGACTGTAGCAACTAAAACCCTCCTGAAACGACTGAATTGACTGGAGACACAATCTCCTCCGAACCTTTTTTACCCAAAGGATGCAGCAGAAAATGATTCCGAGTCATGAGTGTGCGTGGATGGATCACCTGATACCGGTTTAGCAGAAATCTCAGGCTGAGATCGCAAACCCCCACCACAGCTTTAGATAAATCTACAAAAGCTAGTCGTCGCAGATGTTCTAGCTCCGGACTGTTGCCGCGGTTGGGTTCCAGAGCATCGGCTACAAAAACCACACAACTGAGCGGATCCATGCCGGGCCGTCCCAGGGTGTGGTTGGCGATGGCTGCCAAGATCTCCGCATCCTGCACCTGAAATCGCTCCCGTGCCAGCAGGGATCCCACCTCGGCATGGAGAAGGTGGGGCTCGGCCCGCTCGATCTCGTCCAACTCCCGCTCCTGAGCGACGCTCTGCAGCAGTTGCTCCGGGGGGAAGGACTTGGCCAAGTCGTGCATCAGCCCTGCCCAAGCAGCTTTTTGCTCATCCAGCCCATAGTGAGCTGCCAGTTGCCGGGCCATCGCCTCTACCCCCAAGATGTGGCGAAGGCGAGGGGGGGGCACCTGCTCCTGGAGCCAGGCCAACACCTCTTCCCGCCGTAAGACCGGGCTAGTCATTTTGCAACTTCAGCACCGCCATAAACGCCTCTTGGGGCACCTCGACGGTTCCCACCGCCTTCATGCGCTTTTTCCCCTCCTTTTGTTTTTCCAACAGCTTGCGCTTGCGGGTCACATCCCCCCCATAGCACTTGGCCAGGACATTTTTGCGCAGGGCAGGAATAGTTTCGCGGGCTATCACCCGAGAGCCAATTGCTGCTTGAATGGGCACCTCAAACTGGTGGCGTGGGATCAGCTCGCGCAGCTTGGCTACCAAAGACCGGCCCACATAAAAGGCTTTGTCCCGATGCACAATGGTGGACAGAGAATCCACCACGTCGCCGTTGATGAGGATGTCCAAGCGCACCAGGTCGTCGGCGCGGTAACCCACCATTTGGTAATCCATACTGGCGTAGCCGCGGGTGCGAGATTTCAGTTGATCGAAAAAGTCGGTGACCACTTCTGCCAGCGGTAGCTCATACACGAGCGTAGTTCGACCCTGCGCCAGGTATTTCATGTCCTTAAAGGTGCCGCGTTTGGTCTCGCACAGCTCCATCACGGTACCGACAAATTCCTCAGGAAGAATCACCTCTACCCTCACAATCGGCTCCTCAATGCTGGTGCGCTCGTTGGGGGGAGGCAGCTTGCTGGGATTGTCTACCCGAATCACAGAGCCATCGTTGAGGGTAACCTGATACACCACCGTCGGAGCGGTGATCACCAAATCCAGGTTGTATTCCCGCTCCAGGCGTTCCTGCACCACCTCCATGTGCAGCAGGCCCAAGAAACCACAGCGGAAGCCAAAGCCCATCGCAGGGGAAACTTCCGGCTCAAAGTAGAGGGCGGCATCGTTGAGCTTCAGTTTTTCCAGAGCTTCTTTGAGTTCGGCGTATTGATCGGAGTTGCTGGGGAAGAGGCCGCAGAAGACCATCGGCTTGGCTTCTTTGTAGCCGGGCAGAGGCTCAGAGGCCTTGCGATGGACAAGTGTGATGGTATCCCCGACACGGGCGTGCTCGACACTTTTAATGGCGGCGGCAATGTAGCCCACTTCCCCAGCATGGAGAGACGCAACGGACTCTTGATGAGGGCGCATCACCCCCAGCTCGGTAATTTCGTATTCCCGACCGGAGGCCATGAAGCAGATCTTATCTCCCGTCTTCACCTCCCCATCCATGATGCGCACATAGACAATCACGCCGCGGTAGGAGTCGTAGTAGCTATCGAAAATTAGGGCCCGCAAGGGATCCGCCACTGTATCCCGCGGCGGGGGCACCCGCTGCACAATGGCCTCTAGGATCTCTGGGATGCCGATGCCCATTTTGGCAGAGGCCAAGATCGCTCCGCTGCAATCGAGGCCGATGACCTGCTCGATCTCGGCGATCACCCGCTCCGGCTCCGCCCCCGGCAGGTCGATTTTGTTAATGACCGGGATGATCTCCAGGTTGTTCTCCAGGGCCAGATAGACGTTGGCCAGGGTCTGCGCCTCCACACCTTGAGAGGCATCCACCACCAGCAGCGCCCCTTCGCAGGCGGCCAGGGAGCGGGAGACTTCGTAGGTAAAGTCCACATGCCCCGGCGTATCGATGAGGTTGAGGACATAGTCTTGGCCGTCTTGGGCGCGGTAGTTCATGCGGGCCGCCTGCAGCTTGATGGTGATGCCCCGCTCCCGTTCCAGTTCCATGTTGTCCAACAGTTGCGGCTTCATCTCGCGGGCTGAAACGGTGCCGGTCGCCTCCAGCAGCCGGTCGGCCAGGGTGGATTTACCGTGGTCGATGTGGGCGATGATGGAAAAGTTGCGAATGCGGGAGACGGGAACGTCGGTCATAAAAACCTGGTTGGGGCAAAGATTTTTTACAATGCTAGCCTCTTTGGCCCTCTGCCTGGGCCAAGGTTGCCCAGAAGTTAAAGTGGCTGGGACAGCTTTTCCCGGCAACGCCGACGATGGCCGGTGTAACAGATGGGTCGCTTGCGTGGCAGCAATTTTACCAAGCAGACTTTCTCTCAAGGCGGAGAAACCCGAAGGACCTCAGGTGGGTTGTGACAACTCCGCCGGGGAGCTGTGGGGCCAGCTCGAGAGTAGAGGGATCGGCCCTACTTATCCAGCTTCTCGATGTAGGGGCGAATGTCGTTGAGGTCGATGTAGCGATCGGTGGCATTGCGCAGCTCGCGGGCGATCATTCCTTCAGTGGAGACGACTGTAATCAAAGTGTTTTTGGAGCGCAACAGCTCAACGGCCCGCTCAAAATCGCCATCGCCGCTAAACAAGATGATCCTGTCGTATTGCCCAACCGTGTTGAACATATCGATGACGATCTCGATATCCAGGTTGGCCTTCTGGGAGTAGCGGCCAGAGTCTTCGTCTCGATACTCTTTAAGGATCTTGGTGCGCACCGTAAAACCCAAGCTGATCAGAGCATCTCGAAAGGCCCTTTGATCGTTGGGATCCTTGATGCCGGTGTACCAAAATGCGTTGACTAGCTCGACGTTGGGCTGTGACCTGACAAAATAATCCAAGACTCGTCGCGGGTCGAAAAACCAGCCATTTTTTTGTTGAGCATAAAACATATTGTTCCCATCGATAAAGATGGAAACCCGCGTGACGGGATGGCGAAACATAAAGATTTTTCTCGGAATAAAGGTGGACTGGTCAGGAAAAGAGGGTGAAAACGAGAGTGTCGATTATCCTAAGGTAAGGGTGGCCACGGCAGGCCAGCGCCTGCTGATACCGATCACCCATCATAGCGAAAACAGGGATCTTTTTCCCTAGCCATTAGCCCAGGCGCCTTTGGAGATCAGGGTGGGTTCCGGCTGCCGCAGGGCATAGCTGGATCCAGGGCGGTCGGCTTGGCTAACGTACAGCTCTGCCAATTGTCGGGCCAGGTTGCGGATGCGCCCAATGTAGAGGGTGCGCTCGGCTACGGCAATGACGCCGCGGGCATCGAGCAGGTTGAAGGTGTGGGAGCACTTGAGCACATAGTCGTAGGCGGGCAGGAGCAGCGACACCGCCAGCCGATCGGGAAGCACCTGTTTTTGCAGCTTCTGCTGTGTGGTTTCGATCAGGCGCTTGGCTTCAGCTTCGTAGAGGCGGAACAGCTCCAGCAGCATCTCGGGATCCGAATACTCGAAGTTGTAGTAGGACTGCTCCACCTCGTTTTGGAAATAGATTTGCCCATAGGTAATCCGGCCTAGGGAAGGGTGCTCACCCCAGCAGAGGTCGAAAACCGAGTCCACCCCCTGTAGGTACATGGCCAGGCGCTCTAGGCCGTAGGTAATCTCCACAGAAACGGGGCGACAATCCAGCCCGCCCACTTGCTGGAAGTAGGTGAATTGGGTTATTTCCATGCCATCTAGCCACACTTCCCAGCCCACACCCCAAGCCCCCAAGGTGGGAGATTCCCAATCATCTTCCACAAAGCGAATGTCGTGTTCTGCCGGGTCAATGCCCAGGGCCCGCAGGCTCTCCAGGTACACCTCCTGGATGTCGTCGGGGGAGGGCTTGATCAGAACCTGGTACTGAAAGTAGTGCTGCAGACGGTTGGGGTTTTGGCCGTAGCGCCCATCGGTGGGGCGGCGACAAGGTTCCACATAAGCCACCCGCCAGGGATCCGGCCCCAGGGCGCGCAAAAACGTGTGGGGGCTCATGGTGCCGGCGCCTTTTTCCAGGTCGTAGGGTTGCAGGATGAGGCAGCCTTGCTCCCCCCAAAACTGCTGCAGGCGAAAGATCAAGTCCTGAAAGGTGTGGGCTGACATACCAAGGGCTGAGCAGGGATACCTTATCCTACCAATCTCCCCTCCTCAGTCGATCAGCTCTTCTTGATCGGCATCCGCTGGGTCTGAGTGGTTCCACTCGATGGGCGGCATTTGGTCGAAGGCTTGTTTGAGGGCGCTGATACATTTACGCTGAACACTGCTGAACATCACTGTTCAACTATGCAGCGATAGCATTCTGCTTGTTTCCATTCGCGTTAGCGGGACGGAGTCCAAACAGAATGGCGGTATCCCGCAAAGCTTTGAGTAGAATACCCAAAGCGCAGTTTCCGTGTCGTCTTACTACCAATTTTCTGCTTTGCTTTGGCTACCATGTTGGCAGACTCGAAAGTAAACAGAAAGATCAACTGGTAGTAATCCGTACTGAACATATTATACATTATTTTCAGTATAGTTGAGCTTATTATTGACTAGAGTCATGCTCTCCCAGAGCTTGCGCATCTTGGCCAGGTAGGGATCCCCGGTGCGCAGGCGCAGGCGCTGGGAGACTTTGAACTGATCCGCTTGTACCATCACCAGGTCGATGGGGGGGCCGACGGAGATGTTGGATTTCATGGTGGAGTCGATGGAGAGGAGAGCACATTTGGCCGCGTCCTCCAGCGAGGTTTCGTAGGAGAGGGTGCGTCCAGGATGGGCTTGCCGTATTTGGTTTCCCCCACTTGCAAAAAAGGGGTTTCTGGGGTGGCTTGAATGCAGTTGCCCTGGCTGTAGCTCAAGAAGAGGGCCGGCTCCTCGCCGCAGATCTGTCCTCCCAGCAACAGGCTGCACTGGGCGTCGATGCCGTCTTTTTCCAGCCAGGGTCGGTCTTGCTCCTGGATGTAACGAATTTTGGATCCCAGGTAGCGGGCCACGTCGTAGAGATGGGGAAACGTGTGGAGATTGGCACTTTCCTGCTGGCGCAGATCCCGCTGCACTTCGGTTAGAACACTCTGGGTGATGGACAGGTTGCCAGAGTGCAGATCAGGATCACCCGTTCTTCGGGCACGGAAAAGTCGAACAGCTTCTGATAGGTGGAGACATAGTCCACCCCGGCGTTGGTGCGGGAATCTGCCGCCATCACCAAGCCAGAACGGGTGAGGATGCCAAAACAGTAGGTCATGGGTGCAAGGGGCTCGGCTTCTCGACTGTAGGATCTCAAAGCAGCGCCGAACCGATTTTGCTGCGGATCTCTTCCCGGAGGCGCGCGGTAATGGAGGTCTCGTCCAAATCGGCCAAAATTTGGGCAATGGCGGCTTTGGGCCCTTCTGGCCCCCAACTGGCTCCTTGGGCCAGGTAGCGACGGGCCGCCTCCCCGATGGCGTAGCAGGAAAACCCGGCCAAGACCGCTTGCGTCAGGGCCACCGAACCGTAGGCCCCTAGGGAGAATCCTCCAGCGAAGGGCAGGGATCCCCCCAGCAAGGTTTTCAGGGATCCCAGGCCCAAGAGCGCCACCCATTCTCCTGCCCCCAGGCTGAGCATGCTGAGGACGATCTTCTGCAGCAGTTGTGCGGCTCCCGCGCTGCTCATGGGCCAGCCATAGAGGCGGGACAGGCGCAGGATCAAGGCAATATCCAGGGCCAGCCCTCCCAAGGTATCGAGCAGGGTAACGGGGTTGAGGGCAACGGCCAGCGCCTTGGTGCGGGCAGCGGCGGCGATGAGGTCTTGGGCTTGCTGGGCGCGGCTTTGCAGCTTGCGCTCGATGACCTGTTGGTTGACGCGATCGGCAAACAGGAGGGCATTCAAGGCCAGCAGGGAGCGCCCCTCCCGGTGCAGCACCTCCAGGATCTTCAGGCGCAGGGCGTCCACTTGGGGGGGGCCGATCTCCATCTCCACGCCGAAGCTGCCATCTGGCCTCTGCACCAGCCGCGGCACGCGCGGGGAGGCCGCCACCATGACGATCTCGTCGGGAGAAAGAAGTTGCCGCACCCGTTCGTTGCGGATCTTGTCGTAGATGGCCTGGCGATCCGCCTCCGGGTACTGGTCGATCTTGTTGAACACCAGCAGCATGGGCTTGCCCGCCTCCCGCAGGGCCGCCAGGGCCTCAAACTCCACCCGCGTCAGATCCCCGCAGACCACAAAGAGGATCAGATCGGCCCGCTGCGCCACCTCCTGGGCCAGCCGTGCCCGCTCCTCGCCGTCCACTTCATCCAGGCCGGGCGTGTCGATCAGCTCCAGACGGGATCCCTGCCAGTGACTAACCTGAACCGACTGCACCGAGGCAGGGGGCAGACGGGATCCCTGCAGGGCTGCTGCAGAGAAGGGGGATTGGGGGCGGGTTTCCCAACTGATGTTCCAAGCTGCCGCTTGCTGGGTGCGGGTAATGCCGTGGGTGGGCCCCGTCTGGAAGACCGGCTCCCCCAGCAAAGCATTGAGCAGAGAAGATTTGCCCCGCCCCACCAGGCCAAAGGCAGCGATGTGGATCACCTCGGTTTCCAGCTTGTCCAGCAGCGTCTGCAGGCTCTCCAGCTCCCCTTCCAAACCCGCCATCTCCTGGGGGCTTAGATCCAGTTGAGCCACCCACTGGCGCAGGCTGCGCTTGGCTTGCTGGTAGTTGAGGTCATCTTCTAGGGTGTTGCGGCGAGCCATGGCAGTGACGCTCAATAGCAGTGGAGAACAGCCCGGCAGGGGCGGGTGTCAACCCTCAACGACAACGATGACGATAAGCAGAAACGCTAATCTCAAAGAAAGGCAGTTGGCCTTGCCGGGATCTGCAACTTTAAAAATAACGTTGAGAACTGGGAGTTTGCGACAGGAGGTTTTTCATGCCGAGGGCCATCTGGAACGGGGTGGTTGTGGCGGAGACCGACCGCTACGAAACCGTGGAAGGCAACATCTATTTTCCGCCGGAATCCCTGCGCTGGGAATACTTCCAGCCCAGCTCCACCCACACCACCTGCCCCTGGAAAGGACAAGCCAGCTACTACACCCTGGTGGTCAACGGCCAGGAGAACAAAGACGCCGCCTGGTACTACCCGGATCCCAAGCCGGCTGCAGCCAACATCCGCGGCTACGTGGCCTTCTGGAAGGGCGTCGAGGTAGAACTCTAGCCGAGCCGAGTTGCCAACTGAGTATGATGGAGAAGAATTGGAGGGGCAATGCGATGCTGACCGATGGCCAGATTCCACGCAGCCCAACCCGCTGGGCAAGCAGGTGGTGTTGGGCCGGCTTGAGCCTCCTGTTGCTCGGTTGTGGCCCGGCAGGGTTTCGCACGCCGCGCCCCACGCTGGCCGGCAGTGGCCTCAACAGTATCTTCCCCGATGGGGAGCCCTCCTTCAGCGGGGATGGTCGCTACCTGGTGTTTTCCTCCGCCCGCGGCGGCAGCCAGGATATTTTTCTCTACGACACGGTGGAACAGCGGCTGGTGGACTTGCCCGGCCTGAATTCCAGCGACGTGGCCGCCACCTCGCCCGACATCAGCGCCGACGGCCGCTACATCGTTTACGTGTCCAATGCGCTGGGCAAATCGGAGATTTTTCTCTACGACCGCCAAACCCGCCGCGTTGAGAATATCAGCAGCCGGGTACCGGGAGATGTGCGCAACCCCACCATCAGCGGCGATGGCCGCTTTATCGCCTTTGAGAGCAACGGTCGCGGCCAGTGGAACATCGAGATCTTCGACCGTGGCCCGGCAGCGGCCACACGGCCCTCTGCCCCCAGCTCTTCTAATGCCGGCAGCAATCCCTAAGGGGATTCAGGAATAGCCAACCTGGACTTGTCGCATGCTCGCTGCCTTCGCCCAACGACTGGAGCCGCTGCACTCCAATGTCTTTGACCAGCTAGACCAGGCCAAGTGGGAGGCGCGCCGGTCGGGCTTGGATGTCATCGACCTTTCTTTGGGCTCCTCAGACCTGCCCCCGCCCCCGGAAGCGCTGGCAGCCATTCAGAGGGCCCTGGCAGATCCCTCCACCTATGGCTACACCCTGTTCCACGATACGGCCGAGTTTCGCGCCGCCTGCGCCCAATGGTATCTCAGGAAGTTCGGCCTGGAGATCGACCCAGAAACTGAGGTGCTGCCGCTGATCGGATCCCAGCAGGGAACGGCTCTCCTACCGCTGGCCCTGCTCAATCCCGGGGATGTTGCTTTGATCACCGACCCGGGCTACCCCTCCCATGGGGGCGGGATCCATCTGGCGGGCGGGATCCCCTACTATCTGCCCCTGCGGGCGGAAAACCGCTTCCTGCCCCAGTGGGATGAGATCCCGGCGGGGATCTGCCGTCGGGCGCGGCTGTTGGTGCTGAGCTATCCCCACAACCCCACCACCGCCACCGTCACCCCAGAGTTTTGGCAGGAGACGCTGCAATTTTGTCAGCAGCACGATATCTTCCTGGCCCATGACTTTCCCTATGTGGACTGGCGTTTCGACGGCCAGGTGGCTCCCTCGGCGCTGCTGGCGGATCCCGGCAAGACCCGCACCATCGAGTTCTTTTCCCTCTCCAAGTCTTACCACATGGGGGGGTTCCGGGTGGCCTATGCCATCGGCAGCCGCGAGCTAATCCGAGCCTTGCGGCTGGTGAAGTCCACCATTGACTTCCACCCCTACCAGGGCATCTTGCGGGGAGCAGCAGCGGCTTTGGCGGCTCCCGATAGCTTTTTGGATAACTGGCGGCAGGTATACCGCAAGCGACGGGATCTTGCGGTGGCCGCTCTGCACCGCATCGGCTGGCCCGTGCCCCTGCCGGAGGCCACCATGTACCTGTGGGCACCTTTGCCCGAGTTCTATCGCGGCTCTTCAGCCCAGTTTTGTCTAGACTTGGTACGGGCTACCGGGGTGGCTCTGTCGCCAGGCTCAGGCTTTGGCCCCGGCGGCGAAGGCTATGTCCGCTTTGCGCTGGTGGCAGAGGGATCCCGGCTGGAAGAGGCAATAGAACGAATTGGGGAATTTTTGGGCAAAGGCACTTCTGGTCTCCGGCAGGCCTAGTCGCATAGAGCCAGCTTAGAAGCAGCAAGGGGGCAGGCTACAGATGTTCCTCTGAGGCCGGTTGTTGTCCCCGTCCTGGCCTTTTAGGCTGCCAGTATTAGCTGCAGCCAGTGCCGGCTAATCTGAGCCAGGATAGGAGTTGTGTTGGCCCAGTTGGCTCCCAAGGGGCATGGAAAAAGAGACGCTCGAGAGTTTTTTGTCCATCCGCGGGGTGATGGGGGTAGCGCTCCTGAGTCGAACAGGCCGCCCTTTTTTCTACCGTTCTTTTCAGAACTTGGACAGCCGACAGCAGCAGGCCCTCACCGAAGGGCTGTTTCAGGTTTTGCAAACCATGCCCCCAGGACTGGACTATTTTGACTTTCAGTTTGCCGAGCAGCGGGTTTTCGTTTACCCTTTGGGGCCGGAGTGGGTGCTGCTGGTGGCGGTCAATGACGACCTGGTGATGCCGGTCTACACCTTGGCCGTCAACCGCCTGCGAGCCGAGCTGCAACGGGATACGCCGAAGGGCCTGGCCACCTTGCGCCTGTTGACCAGCCAGGCGGAGACGGGTCGGAACCTTACCCAACCCAGCTCCACCCTAGCAGAAGGCAAGCCCACACCAAGGGAGGAGGCGACCCAGCCGGCAGCGACAGGCAGCCGCATGGAGATGGATGTCTTCGTGCAATCTCTCAATCGTCTTTGCCAGATCACAAGCGGCTATTTGGGCAAGGCGGTGATCGTCAACTATTGGAAGGCGGCGCGGCAGGAAGTGGTGGAACGCCAGGGATCCTCAGCCGAGTGGCTCCATCAGTTCGAGATCGAGCGCAGCGGACAAATCCACTACAAGGGCACCCTCAAGGAGCTGGACGAATCTCAACAAAAGGTGCTGCGGGACTGGGTGCTGGCTTTTTTCCGCCGCTGCGAAGAGGTGATCCACGATTTTCGCAATTTAATCAAATCGGCGGAATTGCGCTTTTGACATGCTCCCTAAGGCCACAACACCCCCGCCCCGCAAAGGCTGGGCGGCTCTTGGCCGCGGAAAATCCAGGCTAAGCTATGACCATAGCCACCGTGGATCACGCTAGGTGCAGACGGGATCCCTGCCTGGGGATGTCCCTTCTTGTCGCCGCAAGCCGACCCAGCGAAAGATCCGCTTTGCTACCGCGATGCCGCCGGATCCCTCGTTACTATGGGGTTGCGGCACTCTACGCGAAGGAGTCGCTATGCTGAGAATCGTCACCCAGCTAGCCGAGGCTGAAGCCGAGCTTAGACGGATCTCGGAGCGCACTCAGGCTGACCAGAACTTGCACCGCGAGGCAACCGTGCGGGAGATCCTACAAGCGGTACGCCGCCAGGGGGATCGCGCTCTCCTGGCCTACACGGCGGAGTTCGACCAGGTGGAGCTGAGCGTAGCCGAGCTAAAGGTGTCGGGGGCTGAGCTGGAGGCAGCCTACCAGGCGGTATCTCCGCAACTGCTATCGGCCCTGCGCTTGGCCAAACAGCGCATCGAAGCCTTTCACCGGCAGCGGGTGCCCAGCAGTTGGGTGAGCTTTCCCGGCCCCGAGATCGTCTTGGGCAAGCAGTACCGCCCGGTGGATCGCGCTGGCCTCTACATTCCAGGAGGGCGGGCCGCCTATCCCAGCACGGTGTTGATGAACGCCATTCCGGCCAAGGTGGCGGGGGTGCCCGAGATTGTCATGGTGACCCCGCCGGGATCCGACGGGCTGGGGGGCAAGGGGATCAGCCCGGCTATTTTGGTGGCCGCCCAAGAAGTGGGCATCCACACCATCTATCGCGTCGGCGGGGCCCAGGCTATTGGGGCCTTGGCCTATGGCACCGAGACCATCCCCAAGGTGGACGTGATCACCGGCCCCGGCAACATCTATGTGACGCTGGCCAAGAAGCTGGTCTACGGCACGGTGGGGATCGACTCGCTGGCGGGGCCTTCCGAGGTGTTGATCATCGCCGACGAGAGCGCCAATCCCCTCTACGTGGCTGCCGATCTGCTGGCCCAAGCGGAGCACGATCCCTTAGCAGCCGCGATCCTCCTGACCCCCGATCCCAAGCTGGCCCAACAGGTGCAGCAGGCTGTAACCACCCAGATGGAAGCCCACCCCAACCGTCTGCTGGTGGAGAAGGCGGTGGCCAACTACGGCCTGATCGCGGTGGTGCCGGATCTGGCCACAGCGGTCAACTTGTCCAACCAGTTTGCGCCGGAACACCTGGAGCTGCAGGTGGCGGATCCCTGGGCTCTGCTGGATCCCATTCGCCACGCGGGGGCGATCTTCCTGGGACACTACACCCCAGAAGCGGTGGGAGACTACCTGGCCGGCCCCAACCACACCTTGCCCACAGCGGGGGCGGCCCGCTACGCCTCAGCGCTGGGAGTGGAGACCTTCCTGAAGCACTCCAGCCTAATCCAGTACGGCTCGGCAGCCCTGCAGGAGGTGGCCGGCGCGATCCAAGCTCTGGCGCAAGCCGAGGGGCTGCCCGCCCATGGCCAGTCGGTACAGGTACGGCTGGCGGAGGAGCACTAACCTAGCCTAGACAGGGCTTGAACCGCAGTGAAGACGGAAGGTGGAGCAGATGGGGAGCCGGCTCAGGCAAAACTGGCTGGGGCAACTGGGGGGAGCCCTTGTGGCAGTTTGGATCGTCTGGGCGGAGGGGAGCGCCGCCTGGCCGAAGGACATAAAAGACATAATGTCGGCTGCCCCCGAAGCAATCTCTTCTCCTGCCTTGCCCATCCCGTGGGAGTGGGTATACGACTTGCAGGAGCAGGCGCGGCAACGGCAGTGTACGCTGGTGGGCCTGTTGCGCAGCCGGCCCCTGCCGGCCCCGGATCCCCAGTGGCAGGTGTACACTCGTCTGGATTTGGTTGCCACGCCTCAGACCAGTCGGTTGACCAGTGTGTTGTTTGCCAAGAACACTCGTACCCAAGCCTTGCAAGTGATCTATCAAGCTGCGGCGTCTGTGTACGACCCCGTTGAGCCATTGGATTTTGCCATGATCCTGCCTCTGGCCTGGCAGGAGAACACCCTGCTGGCGCGGGAGTACGCAGGCTGGTTCCAGACCGACTTGAGCTGGGATCGGGCGGTGATCTGGCCCTTGCCCGCCGACTCGAACAGGATCCCACCGGTACAGGTTTGGGAGCCACCGCCGGCCCTGGGGTATGCCGAGCTGCTGGACTGGGATCCCCAGGCGCGAGGGCGGGTGCTGTTTGCCGTGGCCGATAGCCTGGAGGAGGTGCCGCGGCTGGTGAGCGTTGGCCCTGGTCAAGACTTGCTGTTGCGAGGGACGGCACCGCTGCCAACCTCCGAGCCTCCTCTCCCGCAAAAGGGCTGGACCAGCGCTACCCTCGCAGGGTCGGTACCCATTTGTCATGCCAACAACTTTGGGCTAAACATCAGGTAGTTCCTCCCCAGGGTTTTGGAGCTGCCGCCGATCTTTGGGGTGCTTAGGAGCCGAGGGGAGGATCTAGAGCAGCCCCTAGCGGGAGAGGGAGTAAGCATGCCTAGACCCCAAGTACGACGCGGCTGGCCTTTAGAGGCCTTTGTGGGCGATGTTATTGTCTGTACGCTGGAGGGATCCCATCTGGATCAGGTGACGGAGATCCGGATCAGCCCGGCGGGCAAGGGGATCCGGGTTAGCTTCGGGGATCCCTTGGGGCGCTCCCAAGAGCCGGTGCAGGCCACTGCCGAGGCGCTGACTGTGACTTTTGAGATCGATCCCAGCACCTACCCCGGCGAAAAGCGCATCGAGCTGATCTCGCCGGCAGGGCCCAGCGATCCCCTGCCGTTTTTGGTGATGATGTAGAGGCGCGCAGAGGGGAAGTGAGTCATGGCGTTGGCAACTGCCTCGACCGACTTGGGCGCGCTGCTGCTGGGAGTGGGCCTGTTGCTCCTGGTGGGAGGCTGGGCCTGGCGGCTGCGGCGACAGCAGCGAGCTGCTCCCCCAGACTCGACAACTGTTTTGCCGGCAACGGCGATTGACCTCTCTGCCCTTACGGCGGAACAGGCGGCCCAACTGCAGCCCTTCGAGCAGGCGGTGGGAGATCGGCCGCGGGAGCCCATTGCCTGGTACAACCGCGCCACCACCCTCGACCAAATGGGGCAGGCCCAAGCCGCCCTGGCCAGCTACGACCGGGCCCTGCAGCTGAAGCCGGATTTTCCCGAAGCCTGGAACAACCGCGGCTCTCTGCTGGACGATCTCGGCCGTCACCAGGAGGCGCTGGCCAGCTACGAGCGGGCTTTGCAACTGAGGCCGGATTTTTTCGAGGCCCGCTTTAACCAGGCCAACACGCTGCGGCAACTGGGCCGCTACCAAGAAGCGCTACGCGCCTACGAGCAGGTTCTCACCTTCCGCCCCGACAGCGGGGAAGCCTGGCATCTGCACGGGCTGACCTTGGCCTCCTTAGAGCGGTGGCAGGAGGCGGTGAACAGCTACGACAAGGCCCTGGCCATCAATTCCAGCGATCCCCGGGTTTGGCAAAGTCGCGGGCTGGCCCTGGTGCACCTGGAGCGCTACGCCGAGGCTCTGGCCAGCTATGAACGGGCTCTGCAACTGGGATTGGAGTCGGCCTCTCTCTGGGCCGGCCACGCCCTCGCCCACCACCGCCTGGGCAACTGGATGGAAGCTCTCAACAGCTACGACCGCGCCCTGCAGCAGGATCCCCGGCGTTCTCAGATCTGGGTGCAGCGCGGCCTGGTGCTGATGGACTTGAACCTCTACGGGCTGGCCATCCAGAGTTTTGACCGAGCCCTGCAGATGGATCCCGACGATGCCGAGGCCCACTACGCCAAAGCCTGCTGCTGCGCCTGGGAAGGCCAGGTGCCCCAGGCCCTGCAAGCCTTGGAGCAAGCCCTGCGCCTGCAGCCGGAACGCTACCGCCCCTTGCTCGCCTCTGAGCCCTATTTCGACCTCATTCGCGGTGAGCCGAGCTTTACGGCCTTCCTGACAGCCCTCTCCGGCCTTGGAACCGACACGAACTCTACCTCCCTGACGCGAACGGCTCCATCCTCTGCTTCCTAGATTTCTTCTGAGGTTCCAAAGTGAGCCAGCAGCAGCAATCCGGCGATTCCGCCAAATGACGGAGAGAAATTCGGCTCTTTTGCTGAAGAAAGCTGCTGATTTTCCGTAGGGATGCTGTTGCTTGCGGCGGAAAACCCAGTAAACTAAGAACACTCCAGCTCCTGGCAGATCTCGGAGGCAAGCTGTGTTCTTGTTAACATCTGGTAGCATTTTCACGGCTACAACCTGATACTGTCTGCCTGCAAGCTTCTTCGCGGTTGGTTCCAGCAGAAGTCTGGCCTAGGGAGAATGGGGGTCGCCTGGCATCCTCTGCCTTTGAGTTGTTTGGGTGCTGAATCCAACCTTGAATGGCTTCAGCTCAAAAAGAAAAAAAGTAGTTGTCTATGCTAACGGCTCCTCAGCAGCCTTCTCTCGACGACTCCGAGTCGCCGGCGCCATCGACAGCCGCGGCTCCCCTGTTTTCTGCCAAAGCTGGTGCTGGGGATTCTGGATCCGGAGCTGTGGGTGCGTCTATGGCATCCAAATATGAAGATGTTAAAGCTCAAACTGCTGCACTGTTGCGACTCTACCACCAGACTCGGGATCCAGCCCTGCGCAACCGGCTGGTGGAAATAAACCTGGGCTTGGTGCGCAAAGAAGCCCACCACTGGCGTAACCAATGCGACGAAGGATACGACGACTTGGTGCAAGTGGGTTGCATAGGGCTCATCCAAGCCATCGAGCGCTTCGATATCAGCCGCGGCCTGGCTTTTAGCTCCTTTGCCATGCCCTACATTCGCGGAGAAATTCAACACTACCTGCGAGACAAAAGCCCAACAATACGGATCCCACGCCGCTGGGCGACGCTGCAGCGACAAGCCAAGAAGGTGATCGCGCGCCTGAGACAAGAATTGGGCCGTTCTCCTTCTGAGGCGGAGGTGAGGGAAGCCCTACAACTGACGGAGCAGGAATGGCGAGAGCTGCAGCTGGCCCAACAAAACAGCCTTTTGCTCAGCCTAGATGCTCCCGTACAGGTTGAAGAAGACAGCGTTGCTCTAGGGGATACCATTCCCGATCAGCGCTACCGCAGCTTTCAACTGGCCGAAGAAGATCGCATCCGCCTGCAAAATGCCTTGGCCAAGCTGGAGGAGCGCACCCGACAGATTTTGGAATTTGTTTTCTTCTACGACCTCACCCAAAAAGAAACAGCAGAGCGGCTGGGGATCAGTGCCGTTACCGTTTCCCGACAGGTCAAAAAGGGACTGGAGCGCTTGGCTAAGCTGCTGAGTCAGGACATTTTTTAGGGCGTTGCCGAGAAGGAAGATCCCTGGGCTTCGCGACAGTCTCCAGCGCTTTTCCAGGCAGATCTGAACCCTCTCCCAAAGTGGAGATCAAGGCGACAAAGAGCCTCACAACGACTTTCCCGTAGTCCAAGGCTTTGGTTACTTCAATATCAGTGCAGTATCCTGGTCGAAATAGCTGTAACTTGTGTCTTCGCTTTAATCTTTCGCTTTAATCTTTTTTGTCTCGAGCTTTGTCTTGGGAACAATTTGCTCCCCGGTTCTGCAGTTGGCTTAGTTGGGAGCGCACCTGCAAGGCAATTTGCAAAGCAGCATCCAAAAGCTGCGACTGTTCGCTGGCCTGTTCTCTTAGCTGGAGCGCAGTCAGAGCTGCCAGCTCGTCGCCGAAGAACTCCCTTTGCTGCTCAATAAAGTCTTTGTTCTGCCGCAAGATCCGTTCAGTTTTCAAGGCGCGGATTAGGTCGCTGCGAGTCAGCTTCAGAGCCTCGATGATCTGATTACGCTGAGGCAGCTTGACCTCGGGATTGCCCGCCTCCACCAATTGGTCGTTAATGTGAATGGCCTGGATAATGCGGTTGTAACGCTCTACTTCTTCCAGCAAGTTCAACAGCAGCGGCATGCGGCGGCTGCGGAAAATCCAATAGGCTTGGCCCAAAGCGGCAATAGCTGCCAGGATCCCCCATTCCAGTAGCCAGGTGCTCCAACTGCTGGTCAGACCAGGGATCAAAATCCGTCCCACCAAGGTCACTAGGGATCCGCCTGCCCAAAAGGCACGACAGAAGAGATCCAGCACCAGCAACAGGCGCAGCAGATCCCAGAAAGCAGAGAACTGCTGTAGCCAGTCTTTCCAGTGACGGACGGGCCGAGGCCGGTACAGCCAAGCTACAGGTACCCCAGAAAGATTTTCCACTTGAATAGGGGAAATAACCAGCTCCTGTAAATCCCGCTGCATTGCCATTGCCGAGTGTTACAAATTGTCCCCATTCTACTGAGATTGTTTTCCTGCTTGGGGATCCCTTGCTGGAAGGAGACTACCGGCAAATCTGGATAAGATAAGATCTGCTCTGCTATTTGGGTCTTCACGCCCTTGCGCCGGCAGCAGCGGGAGACCGGCTCGCGGAGCAGCAATGGGTACAGGTTTGGGAAAGAGGAGACAAGCAGGGTGAGCAGCCAACTGCGCCAACTGAAGGCCCATCTCGCTGAACCGGAAAACTTTGCCCCCTACGGACAGGTGATCTACCCTGTCCCCGACCACAAACCCTTCGACAGCCAAGATGCCCAGTTGGTTTTGAATCAGGGCCAGCCCCGCTTCTACTTGATGCGCCTGCCCCGCCGCGGCCTCAAGTTTAGCCAGATAACCCACCACACCCGCTGCACCCAGTGTCTGGGATCCCTGCACGGCAAGGAGTGGTTTATCGCCGTCGCGCCGCCCGCCGACGAGCTGCAAGTGGACGAGATTCAGGCTTTTCGGGTGCCCGGCGATCGCTTTATCAAACTGGAGATGGGCACCTGGCATGCCGGCCCCTACTTCGACCACGAGGAGTTCATCGATTTCTATAATCTGGAGCTGGCCGACACCAACCTCACCGACCACGAGACGATCAACCTGCTCCAGACCTACAACCTGGAGTTTCAGATCGTCCCCTGAAGGCGGATCCCTGCAGTCTCGGCAAAAAAATCGATGTAGTCTTTACGCTTGAGCGCGGAAAGAGGTGCGGGGATCCGCAGCTACGCTATAGGAAGGGGCAGAGGCTGAACTCAGGTTCTAGCCCTAGAGGATCCGGCTGAGTTGGGTGAGCATTTCTTGACTGGGGTTCGAGTTCTGCCCTTGCCGACAGAAGTCTCGGCACAGCAACTTGTTGGGCCAGGTGATAGAACAGGGTCAAACCTGGCAGCGTTTTAGAGGTTTGTTGCGATGGCCGCACTCCAACTCAACAAGGTGAGCCGCCAGCTCTTGGGGGCTCTGGCCCTGTTCCTGTGCCTGGGACTGTTGTCTGCCTGCGACGAGGGTAGCAGCAGCACCGTCAGTCCCCCCAGCCTCACGCCCACTCCCACCCCCGCTGGTCGGTAAGCCCACAGGATCTTGCATGCCTTGGCAGCGGCTGCCCAGTTTGCAGCAAGTCTGGGCAGGGATGGTTTTGAGTCTGCTCTGCCTTTTTCTGTTGGCAGCCTGCGGCGGTGGGGAGGGATCCCTTACTGCGGTGGGGCCCCCTCCGGCAGGGGAGCTGCCCATCGCCGGTTTCTTGTGCCAGTTGGATCGCCAGACCCGCAGCTTTGCCGGCCCCATCTATGCCGAGCAGCCTCAGGCTGCCACCTGCAATCCCGGTCGCCTCACCCCGGCAGCAGCCCAAAAGATGATGGATCGGCTCAACTTTCTGCGGCTGTTGCACGAGTTGCCGCCGGTGAAGCTCAATCCCGAATTCTTGGAGGCCGCTCAGCAGGCGGCCCTGCTGCAGGTGGCCAATGGCGCCCTCAGCCACCAGCCGCCCCCTTCTTGGCGCTGCTTTACCCCTGCTGGGGAGGCGGGATCCCGCTTCAGCAACCTGGCGGTTGGGCCCATCCTAGAGCTGAACGGCCCCGATCCAGGCCGGGTGTTGG
>Ga0308396_1000088_pt1 | contig 66114 bp, 64 predicted proteins | sample Hotspr2SamplePe2_FD_202359 | JGI IMG/M metagenome (GOLD analysis project Ga0308396, IMG submission 202359) | Hot spring phototrophic mat microbial communities from Mushroom Spring, Yellowstone National Park, Wyoming, United States - 20050930_Pe2 ... | reverse complement strand
GTAAGTGGCTTAGGTTTTTAGTGGATAGTTTTGGGCTTATGGGAGATAGGGGATACAGGGGTTGTGAGTATGTAGAGGTTTGCGAAAGTAAGGAACAAAAGGGCATAAGGCAGGTGGTAGAGGGTGTGAATTCTCAGATAAAGCTTTTCAACGGAGTTAGCAGATGGAGGAATATTACGACTTTACTTGCTTACCTTCAGGGTTATACTATTTGGTATAGTTTCTTCAGGAAGTCTTGGCTGTTTAAATAATTTCTCACCCGAGGTATACATGGGCAATATTATACCTTAACAAATGCAAAGTTTCCATCGGAATAATCCACGCGCACCCTATCTCCTTCCTTGATCTCTCTTCTTATGATCTTGTCCGCCAACGGATTTTCCAAGTATCTTTGAATAGTCCTTTTTAGAGGTCTTGCACCGTATGCGGGTTCGTAGCCAAGCTTTACAAGTTGCTCTTTGGCTTGCTCTGTGAGCTCAAGGTGTATGTTTTTATCTGCAAGGCGTTTACTGACGCTTTGAACCAAAAGATCCACGATCTGAAGCAGTTCCTTCATGGTTAGAGGCTTAAAGACGATTACCTCGTCTATTCTGTTGAGAAATTCCGGTCTGAAGTGGTATTTTAGCTCCTCAAGGACCTTTTCCTTTGCCCTTTCAAACTCCCTCTCTATAGCCTTTTCGTCTCCGTCAAAGGGTATGCTGAGCAAATACTGGGAGCCTATGTTGGAGGTCATAATTATCACCGTGTTTCTAAAATCTACCATTCTGCCGTGAGAATCCGTTAGCCTTCCGTCGTCCAAAACCTGCAGGAATAAGTCAAAAACCCGGGGGTGTGCCTTTTCCACTTCATCCAATAGGATCACCGAGTAGGGCTTCCTTCTCACTGCTTCCGTAAGCTTTCCACCCTCCTCGTAGCCCACATATCCGGGAGGCGCGCCTATGAGCTTGGCTACGCTGTGTTCCTCTTTGAACTCGGACATGTCAAGCCTTATTAGGGCATCCTCTTCGCCAAATAGGAGCTCTGCCAGAGCCTTGGAAAGCTCCGTCTTACCCACTCCTGTAGGTCCCAAAAAGAGAAAGCTGGCAATGGGTCTCTTGGGGTCCTTTAGACCCGCCCTTGCCCTTCTTATAGCTTCCGCCACAGCCCTTACTGCATGCTCTTGGTCTATAACCCTCTTGTGAAGCTCCTCTTCCAACTTCAAAAGCGTTTCCATCTCCTCTTCCCTTAGCTTGGAAAGAGGTATGCCTGTCCATTCGGAAACCACTTGGGCAACGTCCTCTTCAGAAACCACCAACTCTTGGCTCTTTTTAGCTTCCAATTCTTTAAGCTCCTTCTCAAGCTTTATTTTTTCAATCTTCAGGTTTGCCTCCCTTTCGTAATCTCCCCTCTCAGAAGCCTTTATGATTTCCCTGTTTAACTCCTCCATACGCCTTTTGATCTCTTGAATCTTTACATCGGTGGAACCTATCCTTGCTAAAAATTCTTGCTTTTCCTTCTCAAGCTGAGCCTTTTTTATTTTGAGCTGGGCTTCCTTTTCGTAGTTACCCTCAAGGAAGGCTTTTTGAATTTCTTCGTCCAGGGCTTTTATTTTTCTTTCCAGCTCTTGAACCTCCGGCGGGACAGAGACCACCGAGAGCTTTTTCCTTGCACAGGCTTGGTCCAAGGCATCTATTGCCTTGTCGGGAAGCTTTCTAAAGGTTACAAACCTCTTGGTTAGCTTTACTGCAGATTCTATGGCAGAGTCGGAGATCTTAACCTTGTGATGGTTTTCAAGCCTTGGGCTTAGCCCCTTTAGGATTTCTATGGTTTCCTCTTCGCTGGGTTCATCCACGTATATGGGCTGGAACCTTCTTTCTAAGGCTGGGTCTTTTTCTATGTGCTTTCTGTATTCATCTACCGTGGTGGCACCTATGAGCCTTATCTCCCCTCTTGCTAGGGCAGGCTTTAACATGTTGCCTGCGTCCAAGGAGCCCTCAGCCTTTCCCGCACCTACTACAGTATGAATTTCGTCTATGAAAAGGATTACGTTGGACCTTTGCTTTACCTCCTCTAAGAGAGCCTTTAACCTTTCTTCAAACTCACCCCTGTATTTGGAACCTGCCACCAAAGACCCCATGTCTATGGCTATGATCTCTTTGTCTTGCAACTCGGTGGGAACCTCCTTATTGACGATCTTTTGGGCTAAACCTTCCACTATGGCGGTTTTACCAACGCCCGGGTCTCCCACAAGCACCGGGTTGTTTTTGGACTTTCTGAGAAGAACCTCTATAACCTGATTGATTTCCCTCTCCCTGCCTATGACAGGGTCCAGTTTCCCCTCTCTGGCGAGCTGGGTAAGGTTGGTGCCAAACCTTTCCAGAGGGGACTTTTCTTCCTCTTTTAGCTCTTGGCTTACATCCTTCATCTTTTCACCTCCTATGGTTTCCTTTAATAGTTTATTACCTATGGACTCCTCCACCTCCAACAGGGCACCCGCTATGTGGTATGGTTCCACCTGTGGGGAACCCTCCGCCACTGCTTTGTCCTGGGCCTTTTCCATAACCTTTATTAGGTTCTGAGAATAATCAAAGGTGGGACTCTTACCAAAGACCTTTTTTGCCACCAAATCTATGAACCTTTCGGGAGACAGCCCTACATCCTTTAGCTGTTCCAAAATAGGTGAGTTTTCTAAGGCTTTTCGGACGAGCCCATCTATAGAGAGCTTGTTTTCAAGAAAAGCCTTTACATCCTCTCGCTTGAAAACTTCCGAGAGACTCCTTTCCATCCCCTTCAATTGGCTCCTGTATTGGGCTTCCAGGCGTTCAAGCCTTGAATATTCTATTTCAAGCTCTCTCAGGGTCCAGTAGTCTCCGTATCTTCTTGCCTTCTCTATTTCTCTTTTGAGCTCTTCCTTTGCCCTTTTTATTTTGTCAAGTTCTATTTGTACCTGTCCTATGTCGGACTTTACCTGCATTATCTTGCTTCTTAGGTCTATTAGATGCTTAGCCTCTTGGTCTGCCACCTTTTCAAGTTGAGCCTTCACCTTTTGCAGATAATCTCCCACCCTCTTTAAAAACTCCTTTGGTTCTATGCCTCTTTTTTCCAAATACCTCCTCAGGGCAGACTTTTCATCGGAGAGCATCACAAAGAGCAGGTGGTCTGTGTCGACCTTAGTTTCCCCCTGTGCCTTTGCCAGCTCCTTTGCCCTATTCAAATACTCCAAAGCCTTGGCAGACAGCATGCTTTCACTAAACATCCTTTACCTCCAAGATTGATATGGATGTTAATAATAATCTTTAGTAAGCTTTTGTCAAGTTTAGACACTCTGGACAAACTTTTTTTACCCCTGAGGCTGTTCTAAAAATAATGCCTTAGGGGTGGGCGGGATATAATCTCAGATTTTGTGCGAAAAAGTAAGTTGCCCCTAAAAAAGCTTTACACTTTCGTAAGTCACTTCCTCAAGAGAGTTTGTCCAAACAGGCAAGCAAAAAAGAAAGGAAGACCACAAAAATACGAAGATGCTTTGATCATCACCCTGTGGCTCTTTCAAATACTTAACAACTATTCATACAGAGAAACCCTTGAAAAAGCAAAAGATGACGGCTTTAATGTGCCATCCCTTTGCGACTATCACTACAGAGTTAAACAGTTGGATGATGAACTTCTAAAAAGCATCTTGGAAGAATGTGCTAAGCTTCTCCTTGAAGATAAACAGACCTTATGCTACATAGCAGATGCCACTGGCTTTGGCTTCGGAGATAAATCCCCTACGCCAGCCACACCCAACCTTAACTGGAAAAGAGAAACACAAATAAAAAATGTTCAATCCAATGATAGGCTTGAAGTGATAATGGCGGTAGATGAGAATAAGCGAAGGATAATAACTGCAGTGGAAGCTGGAGGACCTTACGAGAGTGGAAGATGCCAACTTTTGGTATCCATAGACTGGACTGGTTAATGGTTAGGACCTGAAAGGGTTTTGATACCCTTAGAAATATGAAGGAAGCAACAGGAGAAGTACTAAACGGAGTTTTTGGGTGTAGGACTTAATACCTGTGGCTTGCGGTAGACGAAAAAGGTTTGCCTGTGTTTGTGCATCTTTCAAGAAGAAGGGGCTCTTGGACCGCTAAATTGGTTCTTTACAACACAAAGGCAAAGGGATGCACCACTGACAAGGGACCTTGGTATGTGAGTGCAGTCAAAGAGCTTCCGATGGAATGGGTACATGAGACTTTTGGGAAGAGGAATGTGGTAGAGAGGTGGTTTTTCTACATCAAGCACAGAATAAAGAGGTTCTACAAGAGGTTTCCTTGGAATGCTAAGTATGAAACCGTCTATAGATGGTTCGCCTCTTTTATTGTCATTTATACCATCATGGAGCTAAAAAGTTGACATCCTCAGGAAAAGAAACATCTACAGCTGGGATTACCAAAGGAATGTGAGATTTGAAGAGGTTCATTATGGGCTTTTGGTAATGATTGTTTGCGATAGGAATGGAATTGTTTATGATATGTGGGTTCATCCGGCCAGCTATCACGAAGTGAGGTCTGTAAGGATAAGGTATCAAAAGAGTTTGTGGTTTAGGGCGCTTGCGGACAGCTTTTGTCTTATGGGTGATAGAGGGTATAGAGGTTTGGAGTATGTGTATGTATGTGAGGATAAGCCAGACAAGAGTGTTAGGCAGGTGGTAGAGGCTGTCAATTCTCAGATAAAGCTTTTCAATGGAGTTAGCAGATGGAGGAATATTACGACTTTACTTGCTTACCTTCAGGGTTATACTATTTGGTATAGTTTCTTCAGGAATTCTTGGCTGTTTAAATAATTTCTCACCCGAGGTGTTTTTCTACCTTAATATAACAACACAGATGAAAAAAGTTATAATTATAGGTGCAGGATTAGCTGGTAGTGAGTGTGCCTGGCAGTTAGCAAAGAAGGGCATAGAGGTGCATTTGTATGAAATGAGACCTCACCAGATGACACCCGCACATAGAACGGGCAACTTTGCTGAGCTTGTGTGTAGCAACACCTTTGGTAGCATAGAGCTTACCTCCAGTGCTGGGCTTTTAAAGGAGGAGCTTTTAATCCTTGATTCTTTGATTATAAAAACCGCCAAAGAGTTTTATGTACCCGCAGGCACCGCCCTCGCGGTGGATAGAGAAAAGTTCTCCCAAAGGATCACAGAAATTTTGACACACCATCCTAACATAAAGGTATTTTATGAAGAAGTTAAAAGGGTGCCAAGGGAAGAGGTGGTGGTGGTTGCCAGCGGTCCTTTGACCTCTCCAGCCCTTGCGGAGGATATAAAGGAGCTGGTAGGCTATGAATACCTTTACTTTTACGATGCCGTCTCTCCCATTGTAGAGGCAGATAGCGTGGATTTCTCCAAGGGCTTTTGGGGTTCAAGGTATAACAAGGGGGGTGCGGAGGACTACTTCAACTGCACTCTAACGGAGGAGGAGTATAGGGTTTTTTATGAAGAGCTACTCAAGGCGGAAAAGGTGCAACTTAAAGACTTTGAAAAAGCCATATACTTTGAGGGCTGTATGCCTATAGAGACGCTGGCAGAAAGGGGCTACAAAACCCTTCTCTTTGGACCCATGAAGCCGGTGGGTTTGATAGACCCAAGAACGGGCAAGGAACCCTTTGCGGTGGTGCAACTTAGGAGGGAAAACAAAGAGGGAACTCTCCTCTCTTTGGTAGGCTTTCAAACCCGAATGACCTACTCAGAGCAGAAAAGGGTCTTCAGGCTCATACCATGTCTAAGGAATGCGGTCTTTGTAAAGCTTGGTTCTATGCACAGAAACACTTTCATTCAGTCTAACCGTATACTAACACCCTTTTTGAACATGAGGAAGTATCCAAACATCTTTTTTGCTGGTCAAATAACGGGCGTGGAGGGTTATACTGCTTCCGTAAGCACCGGACTAATGGCTGGCATAAATGCATCAAGGTTGATAAGGTGTTTGGAGCTTGTGGTCCCGCCAGAGGAGACCATGCTGGGCTCGTTGATAAGATACATCACCTCCAAACAAGGGACCCTCCAGCCTATGGCACCCGTCATGGGGCTCTTGCCACCTTTGGACCAAAAGGTCAAAAGCAAAGAAGAAAAAAAGAGAATGCTTGTAGAGAGGGCGATCAGGGCAATGAAAGCCTTCAAGGAAGAGATTTTGAAGGAATGAAACCTCTAATAAGGCTAAGTGGGATTAAAAAAACCGTAGGTTCCGAGCAGATTTTAAAGGGCATAGACTTGGAGGTTTATGAGGGAGAGTTTGTTTCCATAATCGGTGCCTCGGGCTCTGGCAAAAGTTCCCTTCTTTACATACTGGGGCTTTTGGACAAGCCAACGGAGGGAGAGGTATTCTTTGAGGATGAGAAAATAGACTACTCCAACGACAAACGGCTTTCTTACCTGAGAAATTCTAAAATTGGCTTTGTCTTTCAATTTCATTACCTGGTGCAAGAGCTCAGCCTTTTGGACAATGTAATCTTGCCCGCTATAAAGAAGGGAGTGTCCATAAAAGAAGCAAGGGAAAGGGCTATGGTTCTTTTAGAAAGACTTGGGTTAAAGGGAAAGGAAAACAGAAAACCCTATGAAATTTCTGGGGGAGAGATGCAAAGGACAGCCATAGCAAGGGCTCTTATAAACCAACCAAAAGTCCTTTTGGCGGACGAGCCCACCGGAAACTTAGATTCCACCAACACCCAAAGAGTTATGGACATTTTCAAGGAGATCAACAAAAGTCAGACAACCATTGTAATGGTTACCCACGAGATAGACTTAGCCAGACAAACAAAGCGCATTGTGGAGCTCAGGGACGGGTCTGTAATAAGGGAAGAATATCTTCAACCGTTTTCACCGGGTCCTGAGACCTGAGGATGCTCCTTCCTAAAACCACCATGTCTGCACCATTTCTTACAGCCTCTTCCAGACTAACAACTCTCCTTTGGTCTTCCCTTTCTTCTTCTCCGAGCCTCACCCCGGGAACAACCGCGAAGAAGTTAAACCTTGACTTTAAAAGAGGAAGCTCCCTTCCAGAACAAACAAGCCCCGTAATACCACACTCAAGGGCAAGACTTGTCAGCCTTAGCACATACTCCTCCTTTGACAGGCACACGCCAAAATCCTTTAGATGTCCTTCTTCCAAGCTTGTTAGAAGGCTCACCCCCAACAGTTTTATACCATCGCTCACTTCAACCGCCCGCCGTAGGGCATCCCTCCCGGAGGCTATATGAACCGTTAGATAGTCCGCCCCAAGCTCCTTCGCAGACAGCACGCCGTTTTGAACTGTGCTTGGTATGTCGTGGAGTTTGAGGTCCAAAAAGAGTTCAAAGCCTTTCTCCTTTATAGGCTCTGTGATCTTTCTGTGGTGAGATATGAAGAGCTTATAGCCCACCTTGAAGGTTATATCTTTGCCCCTAAGGGCTTTGACAAGCTTAAGGGCATTCTCATATTCAGTATCTAATGCTACGCAGAGCTTTGGCATTAAAATAGTATATGCCAGGAGGGGTGACCGAGTGGCCGAAGGTGGGTGATTTGAAATCACCTGTGGGTCTCAGGGCCCACCGGGGGTTCGAATCCCTCCCCCTCCGAGAATATAATTTGACAAAAAGAAGCTTAGAGGAGGAGTATAATGTCAAAGGAGTTCGAGCTTGGTGTGGGGCTTTTAAAGAAAATATACACAGACCTACAGGCTCTGGCTACGGCGGAAGATAAACGTCAAGTAAAGGAGTTGGTGCAGGTTATTATTAACCCCCTCGTGGCAGGGGCTTATCAGATAAAGGTAGGAGAGGGACCTCAGAAGGACAAACTTTTGGAGGTTCTGTTTCCTTTGATAAGAGAACTTAGGGATATGCAAAATCTTGAATCCATCAGAACTTTGGCTGAAGAGTTGATCAATGTCCTAAATACCATAGAAGAAGAAATGGCTACACAGGAGGGTAGCAATTGATGAAAACTACCATCCGGACCCTTTTTAATAAGAAAGAAAAGGGACAAAAGATCACCATGATCTCCACTTACGATTATCTATCTGCTAAGCTATGCGAACAAGTGGGTATAGATTGCATACTGGTAGGTGATTCTTTGGGCATGGTTTTTCAGGGTAAGGACTCCACCTTGGGGGTCACCGTGGAGGAAATGATCTATCACACAAAGGCAGTCCGAAGGGGCGCAAAGGAGAGCTTTGTTATAGCAGACATGCCCTTTATGAGCTATCAAGTTAGTGTGGAAAAAGCTGTTGAAAATTGCGGTAGGCTAATAAAGGAAGGTGGAGCAAACGCGGTTAAGTTGGAAGGAGGAGAAGAGATAGCGGATGTGGTTTATAAGCTTGTCCGTATAGGTATTCCAGTGGTTGGGCATCTGGGCTTTACTCCTCAGAAGATAAACACAATAGGAGGCTACAGGGTGGTTGGTAGGGAGGAGGAGGCAGAAAGAATCAAGAAGGATTTTAAAATATTAGAGGAGGCGGGTGCCTTTATGGTAGTGCTTGAAACTATGCCCACAGACCTTGCTAAGGAGCTCACACAATCTGCCAAGGCTATAACCATAGGCATAGGGGCGGGACCCCATTGCCACGGGCAGGTTCTTGTTTTTTACGACCTTGTGGGCTTGGTGGAAGATATAAAACCAAAGTTTGTCAGGAGGTACATGAACTCCGCAGAGCTTTTCAGGAAGGCTTTGGAAGAATTTAAAAGGGCTGTAGAAAATGGAAACTTTCCCTCTGAGGAAGAAAGCTATGGATGAGGCAAAGCTCTTAGAGTTTCTCAGCAAGCTCGGATACATAACAAAAGAACAAGCCCAAAAAGCGATCTCTTCCAAAGAAAAGAACGAAGACATTATAACAACCCTTCTAAGACTTGGTTTTATGGACGACGAAAGACTCTTGGATTTTTACACAAAATATACACCACAAAAACTCTGGAAAGGCGATTTAAAAAGCATAAACATACCCGCCGAGGTTCTTAACAAAATACCTCAAGAGATCCTAAAAAGGCATCTGATCGCACCAGTCTCTTACCAAGATGGCAAGCTAACTGTAGTTATGATCAATCCTTTCAATCAACCCGCCATAAATGAACTCAGATTTGCCAGTAAGATTGACAACATAGTATCCTACGCAGCGCCTAAGAAAACAATAGAAGATATCCTAAACAGGCTATATCCACAGACGCAGAACATACTTGAAGAAATAAGCGAAGTTAGCGAAGTAGAGATAGAAGCATCAGAATCAGAATTATCCTTGGATGCTATAAGTAAAGAAGCGGGAGAAGGACCCATAGTCAGGCTTGCAAACTTTCTTATTAGGGAGGCGGTAAATTTAGGGGCGTCTGATATACACATAGAGCCTCAGGAAAAAAAGCTGGTAGTTAGGTATAGAGTGGATGGTGTGCTAAGAATATTTCATGAATTTCCCATAAATGTGAAAGATGCAGTTGTTGCAAGGTTTAAGATAATGGCAAATCTGGATATTTCGGAGAGGCGTAAACCCCAGGATGGTAGGATAAGGGCAAAGATAGGCAACAGGAAGGTAGACCTAAGGGTTTCCACTGTTCCCGTAGTGTACGGTGAAAAAATAGTTATGAGAATACAGGAAGCAGAAAAGTATTTAAGTGTGAAATTAGAAGACCTTGGTTTTGAGCACGATGACCTTGAAAAGTTTAGGAGAGCTATCTGGACTCCGTGGGGTATGATTTTAGTGACAGGTCCAACGGGTTCTGGAAAGACGACTACTTTGTATGCTTCTTTGATGGAACGTAACAGCCCTGATGTTAATATAATGACAGCAGAGGACCCGGTGGAGGTTTCTATCCCGGGATTAAATCAGGTACAGGTTAATGAAAGGATAGGACTTACCTTTGCCTCTGTTTTAAGAGCCTTCTTAAGACAGGACCCTGACATAATCCTAATAGGTGAGATAAGGGATACGGAAACCGCAGAGATAGGCATAAAGGCAGCCCTTACGGGTCATTTAGTTTTTTCTACCTTGCACACCAACGATGCTCCCTCTTCTATAACAAGGCTTGTTGATATGGGTATAGAGCCCTTCTTAGTGGGTTCATCTCTAATACTCGTGGTAGCACAAAGGTTATTAAGAAAACTGTGCACCAAGTGTAGGCTTGTAGATGATACCCCGAAGGAAGCTTTGGTTAGATTGGGGGTATTGAAAAGTTTAGACGAGAAGGTAACTATATACAAAGCTAATCCAGAAGGGTGTGACGAATGTAAGGGGACTGGCTACAAAGGAAGAACTGCGGTTCATGAGATTTTAGAGGTGGACGAGGAAATGAGAAAGCTGATCGTTAAGGGTGCCACCGCCGAGGACATAAGGGATCTTGCCAAAAGTAGAGGTATGCGCACCCTTTATGAGGCAGGAATATTAAAGGTGCGTAAGGGAATAACAGATATAGCTGAGGTGGGGAGGGTTCTCGCGAAGTGATCTACAGAAGGAGGGTACAATTTTACGAAACAGATGCCCAGGGTGTTTTGCATCATTCAAACTACTTCAGGCTCTTTGAAGAGGCGAGGGGCGAACTACTCAGAAGTTTGGGCATTCCGTACTCCAAACTGAGGGAAGAGGGCTATGAGGTGGTCCTTTTGGAGGCAGAATGTAGGTTTAAAAAGCCTATCTTTTACGATGAAGAAGTATGCGTGGAAATAAAATTGAATAGTATGGACAGGTATTTTTTCAGTCTTAGCTACCGAGTGTTAGTGGAAAACAGCCTGAGGGCGGAGGGCAGAACTAAGCACTGCTTTGTTAAAGAGGGCAAACTAACATCTATCCCCAAAAAGGTAAGGGAACTTTTTGATGTTTGAAAGGCTCATCCTTTCCCTTTACGCAGGCACGCTGTTTTCCATAGTCTTTTTGGTAGCACCCGTTCTCTTGCAGACCAAAAAGGACAAAAACCTTGCGGGTAGATTTTATGGGAGGATTCTCTGGAGGTTTTACAAACTTGCATTTTTTATGATTTTGTTTTATTTTCTATTAGCTGATGAAAAAGTATATACCCTCCTGCTTATGGTTGGTTTGGCGTTGAACGTAGGGCTGTCTTTCTATCTAAAAAATCTCAAAAGGGAGTTGGGGGATATAGACCAAATTGATTACGATCACCCCAAGAGGATTGAGTTCAGAAGGCTTTCTTTGTTATCCACCGCCCTTTTCTTTATAAACTTTTTGCTTTCAATTTTTGTTCTAATAAAAACCTTTGGAGGTGCTAATGGAGTATAGGGTAAACAGACAGATAAGGGCAAAGGAAGTTAGGCTTATTGACCAAGATGGAAAACAGATAGGCATAGTGCCACTTCAAGAAGCTTTAAGAATTGCAGAGGAAAGGGAGTTGGACCTGGTGGAAATAGCCCCAAACGCCAACCCTCCAGTTTGTAAGCTCTTAGATTACGGGAAGTTCCTATATGAACTAAAAAAGAAAGAGAAGGAAGCAAGGAAGAAGCAAAAGGAACACTCTATGGAAGTAAAGGATATGAACCTTTCCTTGCGTATTGATGAGCATGACCTTCAGGTAAAACTAAAGCACATGAGAGAGTTTTTGGAGGATGGGGACAAGGTGAGGGTTAGAATAAGGTTCAGGGGTAGGGAAAATGCGCATCCAGAACTGGGAGATAAATTGGTCAGTAAGATTGTGGAGGAACTCTCAGACTGTGGGCAACTGGAGGGACAACCGAGAAAGGAGGGAAACTTTTTGACCTTTTCCCTTTTGCCAAAAAAGAAGTAGTTTTTGGTGGAGCGGAGGGGATTTGAACCCCCGACCTCCTACACGCCAAGCAGGCGCTCTCCCGCTGAGCTACCGCCCCTCTATGCAGAGAAATAATTATATCAAAAGATTATAGCTGTCAAGAAGTAGTCAGATATTAGCACCAGCATAGAGGATGCAACCACACTGTTGGTGGTAGCCCTGCCAACACCCTCGGTGCCACCCCTTGTGTAAAAGCCAAAATAACAGCTAACCGCGGTAATGATAAAACCAAAGAAGGTAGCCTTGTATAGTCCGCCTAAAAAGTCATGCAGTTCAGTGAGGTCTTTCATCTTCTCCCAGAATAGATATTCATTAACTCCAAAGAGTTTTACCGCCACAAACCATCCACCAAAGATGCCTGCTATGTTGGACAAAACGGTGAGCATTGGAACACCAAGAGTTCCAGCTACTATTCGAGGTGTGATAAGATAGCTACGAGGGTCCATACCCATCACCTCTAAGGCGTCTATCTGTTCCGTTATGCGCATGGTTCCTATTTGGGCGGTCATAGCAGAGCCAACACGGGCAACCACCATTAGGGCGGTAAGCACAGGACCAAGCTCCCTACCCATAGAGAGGGCCACCACTGTCCCTATTAAAAATTCTGCGTTGAACCTGTGAAAGGTGCTGTAGGTTTGCAAAGCTATGACTCCACCAGTAAATAGGGAAGTTATTAGCACCACTGGGGTGGTTTCTGCCCCCAGGTAGGTAAGCTGTTTTATAAAGTGCTTTAATCTTGGAGGATTTTTAAACAGGAAAAATACAGCCCAGAGGGTTAGAAGAGTTGCCCTGCCGACCTCTTCAAAAGCTTTTAACATGTTCTAAGTAAATTCTATACCTTTCCTTTATCTCTTCCATAAAGTCCCCGCCCAACTTTTCAAGAAAGGCATCCGCTAAGACTAAAGCTAAGGCGGATTCACCCACCACCGACGCGGCGGGCACTGCCACCACATCTGTTCTCTCCTTTCCTGCCCTTACTTCCTCTTTCGTTAAAACATCCACGCTTCGGAGAGGCTTGGTTAGGGTGGGTATGGGCTTCATAGCACATCGCACTATTATGGGCATGCCGTTGGTTATACCTCCCTCCAAACCTCCCAAGTTGTTGGAATACCTAAAGTATCCTTCGCCCTCTCTGTAGCCGATCTCATCATGGACCTCAGAACCAAACCTTTTGGACGCCTCAAAGCCAAGCCCTATCTCCACCCCCTTTATAGCCTGAATGCTCATCATAGCCTGGGCGATCCTTCCATCCAGCTTCCTATCCCAATGCACATGACTGCCAAGCCCAGGGGGCACACCAACCGCAAAAACTTCAAAAACACCCCCCAAGCTTTCGCCCATCTCCTTTGCCCTGTCTATTAATTCCATAAACTCCTTATCTTTGCTTGGGTCTGGAAACCTAAGCTCCGACTGTTCTGCCAACTGATGCCTCTTTATTAGGTCCTGCTCCTCTATGGGAGGTTGCACTGTGCCTATGCTAACCACATAGCTTCCCACAAAGACGCCAAGCTCTTCCAAAAATCTCTTGCACACCGCCCCCAAGGCAACCCTGCAGGCAGTCTCTCGGGCAGAAGCCCTCTCAAGGACATTCCTAAGGTCCCGCTGGTTATACTTTATACCACCTGCAAGGTCTGCATGCCCCGGTCGTGGTCTCGTAAAGGGAACTGCAGTCTCCGGTCTTTCTCCCTCCACCGCCATTTTCTCTTTCCAGTTCTCCCAATCTCTGTTTTCAATGAAGAGGGCTATGGGACCACCGAGGGTTTTGCCAAACCTTACACCCGAAAGGATCTGGACACTGTCCTTTTCTATCTTCATTCTACCCCCTCTGCCATAGCCCCTCTGTCTTCTCTCTAATTCCCTGTTTATATACTCGGAGGAGAGCTCCAAGTTGGCGGGCAAACCCTCTATTATGCAGACTAAACCCCTGCCGTGAGATTCACCAGCAGTAAGAAATCTTATAGGCATCAGGCTAAGAGGTCTTTACCGCCTTAACTACCTTACCCGCCTTTAGACACTTGGTGCAAACATATATTCTTCTTACGGTGCCATCCTCAAGCACCGCTTTAACCCTATGAAGGTTAGCCCTAAAAAACCTTGGATTGCTCTCTGCAGAAAAGGTCACACTTCTTCCTACCTTGGTAGTCTTTTCGCAAACATAGCACTTCGCCATGGTTTTATAGATTATAACACTATTTCAGGTAGGGGCTAAGGTAAGTGTAAAATCCCGTGCAATTGAAGTTTGCTCACCGGCATTATTACCCGATGGACCACAACCAAACAGCGTAGCCAAAAATACACTTAGAAAAAGCGTAAATCTTTTTGGCATTCCCCCCATGCCTTCTATTATACCATGCACTAAAAACTTGCACTTTGGCATCGAGGTGTTCTAAAAATACAACCCCATTGACACACAAGGGTTTTTCCGCTAAAATCAAAATTTGATGTTTGTTAGCCTACAGTTCAAACTTGAACTAAGAAAGGAAGACAGAGAAAAACTCATAAGGCTGATGCGTAAGCAATCTTCCGCCATCCGAGTGGCATGCAACATGCTAAATGGTAGAAAGGGTGTGGGATAGGGTGAGGAACAGGTTAGCTCCTTTATCCGCTGGAGGGTCGTCCCGATGAAGGATTTTTTTAGAACAGCCTCAATGTATCCAGTCTTAAAGAAGGAGCCATTAAGCGGAGATTACTTTATTTTAAGTGTAAGGGCGGAACACCTAAGAAAGTCCCAAGCTGGTCAGTTTGCCCTTTTGCAACATACTGAACTCTCGGAGCCTATCCCTCTTTCCATCTTAGAGGTGGATGGAGACAAAGTTAGCTTTTTGGTTAAGGTGGTAGGCAGGAGCACCTTGGAGCTAAAAGAGGAAGCCCAGCAGATATCATACATTGCAGGTCCTTTAGGGAAACCTTTCCCCGTGAAAAACTATGGCAAGGTAGCCTGCTTTGGGACAGGTTGGGGCATAGCGCCCCTCTATCACGTGGGTAGGTTTTTAAAGGAGGAGGGCAATTCCCTTGAGCTCTATTTCCTTTCCGAGGATGGCTTTTTGCCTCTCAGAGAAAGGCTGGACGCCCTCTTTGACCGGGTTGAAGTGCTAAGGGAGCCCAAGAGGGTGGATGCGGGGTTGATAATCTCCGCAGGTAGCAACAAGCTCTCAAGGAATGTGTTAAAGTTAAACCCAGAAACGCCACACATAGCCATGGTAAATACCCATATGTTAGATGCGGTGGGGCTCTGTTTGGTGTGTAGGGTGCTGGTGGATGGTGCTGTTAAGCTTGCTTGCTCGGATGGTCCATGGTTTGATGCCCAAAAAGTAGATTGGGAAAACCTCATAAGCAGGGAGGACCTTTTTGCAGAACAGGAAAGGTTAGCCCTTGAGGAGTATCAAAAATTACTAAGACGCAAAAATCTAAGAAAAACTTCCTCGGAGGTGTAGGAATGTTTGAGTTTTCTCAGAGGATTTCCCAGCTTCCCCCTTACCTTTTTGCCCAGATTGACAAGAAAAAGAGGGAAAAGATCGCCCAAGGGGCTGATGTTATTGACCTGGGAGTGGGAGACCCGGATATACCCACCCCCGAGCCCATAGTAAATGCCATGAAAAGGTCAGTGGAAAAGCCCGAGCATCATAGATACCCCTCTTATGAAGGCATGCTCACCTTCCGCCAAGCGGTGGCAGATTGGTATAAAAGGAGGTTTGACGTTCAGCTGGACCCTCAGAAGGAGGTAATTACACTGATCGGTTCAAAGGAAGGAATTGCCCACTTTCCCTTAGCCTTTGTAAATCCAGGGGATGTGGTGCTCTGTCCAAACCCTGCCTACCCGGTCTATAAGATCGGCACCCTCTTTGCGGGAGGGATTCCCTACATCCTGCCCTTGAAAGAAGAGAACAACTTCCTTCCGGACTTCAAAAGAGTTCCCTCAGATGTGCTAAAAAAGGCTAAGATCATATGGGTCAATTATCCCAACAACCCAACCTCTGCCACCGCCACAAGGGAATTTTACAAAGAGCTCATAAACTGGGCAAAACAGCACAACATAATAGTGGCGTCTGACCTTGCCTACTCGGAGGTGTATTTTGATGGGGAAAGACCTCCATCCATATTGGAAATAGAGGGTGCAAAGGATGTTGCCATAGAGTTTCACTCCTTCTCAAAGACCTTCAACATGACCGGCTGGCGTTTGGGTATTGCGGTGGGAAATGAAAGGCTCATAGCGGGGCTCGGAAAGGTAAAGACCAACGTGGATTCGGGGCAGTTCCAAGCTATCCAAGAAGCGGGCATTACCGCCTTAAACCTTCCCGAGGAGGAAGTTCAAAAGCTAAGAAACATATACAAGGAAAGAAGGGAAGTGATGACCAAAGCCCTCAAAGAGGCAGGCTTGGAGGTTTATCCTTCCAACGCCACCTTTTACCTTTGGGTGAAGGTGCCAAAGGGGTTCAGCTCCGCCCAGTTTGTAGAAAAACTCCTTGAAGAATGTGCCATCGTTTGCACACCAGGAAACGGCTTTGGAGAACACGGAGAGGGCTACTTTAGAATTTCTCTGACAGTCCCCACCCAAAGGCTGTTGGAGGCAGCGGAAAGGATCAAAGGGCTCAGGCTCTGATGAAGGAAGTAGAGCTCTCGGAAATTGCCACCAAGGTGCCAACCCTCAACTACGACCTCTCCATAGTGGAGGCGCTAAAAATATTTGCAGAATATCGTATATACGACCTGTTGGTGGTGATAAAGGATAGAAAACCCTTGGGCGTTGTCTCAAAGAAAGACCTTTTGATGGCACAGCACAGGGCGGACTTAAGGGTGGGAGACATAACCTTTTCCTTGCCAAAGGTAAAAACCTTCAAATCCTCCTTGGACAGGCTGGAAGGGCTCTTTGACTTTTTCACCTTCAACAAAAAGCCTCTCATAGTGGTAAATAAGGACGGCACTTACGCAGGCTTACTCTTTTACCATGTGCTTTTGCACTATTTTAGCAGTGTCAGAGAGGGCACTTCGCCCCTCTTTCAAAAGCTGAGGGAACTTTTTGGTACTGATGCATACTTTTACAACTTTTACCTAAAGGAAACAAAGAGGTTCAGAGAGGAAATGGGCACAGCCCGTTTGGAGAGCCTTTATAAGCTCCTGTTGGAGGATGTAAAGGACCAGATAGAAGGAAATGCCTTCCTTTCCTTGGAGGAAGGAGAGGTTTATGTGCTTTCTTCCAAAAGGGTGGAGGAAGAAAAGATAAAACTTCTTATGGAGGAGTTTCATCGGGAGTTTTCTTTGCTATACGGAGAGTCCAAACCGGTGCACGTGTGCGGTTTTTGTGTCCCATTGAAGGGTGTGAAAAGCTACGAAGAATTCTTCAGCCTAAGCTCCCAGCTAAAGGAAAGGCTAAAATCCACGCCCGATGTTTCCTTTTTCATATACCACGGCGTTCAGCCCTCTGTAGTGGTCTGTGAATACAAAGGAAGGGAGTATATAAAGCGGGTAATAGAAAAGATCAAAGAGGACTTTACGCAGATCCTTTGGAAGCTAAAGCACTCAGACAAGGAAATGTGGGAGTACGTCCTGCAAGATGCCTTTAAGGATTATCCATACTTTGAGATCTTTTACATAATCGGCGAAAGGGGTGTTCAAGTCTCCAACAATGTAATAAACCCAAGGATAAAGTATCCGATAAAGACCGGCAGGAAGGGTGCAAACAGAAGCGAAAAGCCCTACTTTAAAATGGCAAAGGAAGGGGACATATACATCTCCGAAATATATCTCTCTCAGGCAACAGACGATTTTTGTATCACTCTCTCTTCTAAGTTCAGATACGGGGAAAAGCTCTATGTGCTGGCGGGGGACATAAACTACACAGAAGTGCACAAGCTTGTAAAAAGCTACGCCTTTTCCTAAATTTAGTTTGGGAGGTAAAAAATGAGGCTGGTAGTTTTTACGGAAAAGGGACCCTATAAGTTAGAGGTAGGAGAACAGACCTATTACCTTTGCATGTGCGGGCTTTCTAGGAAAAAACCCTTCTGCGATGGCTCTCACAAGAGGGCAAAGGACGAAGAGGAGGGTAAGCTATATCTTTACGATCAAGAGGGAAGGGTTGAGATAAAACCTTAAGGAGTAAAACCGTGGAAGAGAAAAGGGTGTCTTTACAGCTTTCGGAAAAGGAGCATACCTACACAGCGAGCACCTCTTACGGCGAGCTACTGGTGGGAGAAAAGGGTTATAGACCCATGGAGCTTGTTTTGGTTGCCCTGGCGGGTTGTATGGGGGTGGATCTGTCTCATATTCTAAGCAAAAAGAGGCAAAAGGTCCAAGACATAAACATAAAGGTGGTGGGAAAAAGGAGGGATGAGCATCCAAGGGTTTATGAGGACATAGAGTTGGAGGTGGAGGTCTACGGAGAGGGCATAAACCCAAAGGCGGTGGAGGATGCGGTAAAGTTGTCTGTTGAAAAGTATTGTAGCGTATCTGCAATGCTGAGAAATTCTGTTAATATACAGGTAAGATGGAAGGTGTTGGAGAAGGCAGGCTCGGAGCAAAGATAGAGGAGCTAAAGAGAGAAGGGGCAAAGGCTCTTGTCTCTTACATAACGGTGGGCTATCCTACCTTTGAGGATTCCTTAGAAGCCTTTAGGGTTGTTCTCAGAGAGGGCACCGATATCCTTGAGATCGGCTTTCCCTTCTCGGACCCGGTGGCGGACGGTCCCACCATCCAAAGGGCTCATCAGGTCGCCTTGGAAAATGGCACAAAGGCAAAGGATGTTTTTAACCTGTCAAGGACTTTAAGGCAGGAGTTTGAAGGGGTGCCCTTCCTTTTGATGACCTATTACAACCCAATTTTTAGGATGGGTTTGGAGAGGTTTGTAAAGCTTTCCAAAGATAACGGAATAGATGGTTTCATAGTGCCAGACCTACCGCCGGAGGAGTGTTTGGACCTAAAAAGGGTGTGCGAAAGGGAAGGTATGTCCCTTGTTCTTTTGGCATCTCCCACCAGCACCGAAAAAAGGCTCAGGCTCATATGCCAGCACACAGACCATCTTACCTACTTTGTTTCCCTGACGGGGACCACCGGCGAGAGGGATGCCCTTCCTTTAGAGAGGCTAAAAGAGCGCTTAGCCCTATATAGGAGTGTATGCGAAAAACCTGTTGTGGTAGGCTTTGGCATCTCAAAGGGAGAGCAAGCTAAGGCGGTGGCGGAACTATCTGACGGTGTGGTGGTGGGCAGTGCCTTTGTAAAACTCTGCGGTGAGAGAAGGTTTGAAGAGCTAAGGGAAAAGGTCAGGGAGATAAAGGAAAGCTTGCTTTCCCTTAGCCCTTCCAGAAATTTATAACGGGCATACGCCAATCTCCGTTAAAGCTCCTTTTGGTGATCTTGGTGCCAAGGGGTGCCTGCTTTCGCTTGTATTCTGCCCTTGTGAGCATATCAAAGACCTTCTCCACTACTGTTCTGTCAAAGCCTCTGCGGACGATCTCTTCGTTTGAAAAGCCTTCCTCTATGTGCAGGCTCAAAATTTGGTCAAGAAGCTCGTAGGGTGGGAGGGTGTCCTGGTCTGTTTGGTTGGGTTTTAGCTCTGCGGTGGGTGGTCTAACAAACAGCCCTTCGGGGATATCTGGCTTTATGGAGTTTCTATACCGAGCAAGCCTATAAACCATCGTCTTATAAACATCCTTTATTGGGGCAAAGCCTCCCGCCATGTCTCCGTATATGGTGGTGTAGCCCACCGCAGACTCGCTCTTGTTGGAGGTGGAAAGCACAAGCCAGTGGTGTTTGTTGGAAAGATAAAAGAGTATGTTTGCCCTTATACGGGCTTGAAGGTTTTCCTCCGCCAGCCTAATCTCCTTGCTCTCAAAAAGCCTTCCGTAGGTATTAAAGACCTCATCTATGGGATAGACCAAAAGCTCAATGCCCAGATTTTCTGCCAACTCAAAGGCGTATTTTTTGCTCTCTTCGGAGGTGAAGGGAGATGGCATAAACACACCAACCACATCCTCCTTCCCAAGGGCATCTACACCAAGGCAGGCGGTAAGGGCAGAGTCTATGCCACCGGATATACCAACCACCGCCTTTTTGAAACCCGTCTTGAAAAAGTAATCCCTCAAGCCAAGCTCCAAGGCTCTGTATATCTCTTCTTCCTCCTCAAGCCCTCTCTCCACATTGCCCTCAAGGTAGGGTAGCCCTCTTTCATCTTGTAGCTCCAAAAAGGACGGACAATCCACCTTTTTTTCCCTTAGCCTTATGTCCATGAGCCTTTTGCTTTTTACCTTCTCAAGGGGCAAGCTTACAGTTTTTACCATCTCCTTGAAGGCAAACGCCCTAAAGATAAGCCTTCCCTCTGGGTCTATAACCAAACTTCTTCCGTCAAAGACCAGGTCATCCTGCCCACCCACCAAGTTTGCATACACCACATAAGCCAAGTTGTCCTGAGCCCTTGCCTTCAAAAAACTCTCTTTGAACTGATATTTGCCCACATAGTAAGGGGATGCATTTATGTTTATGAGCACCTCCGCCCCGCACAGGGCATAAAACCTCTCCCAACCGTCCGGGTGCCATATGTCCTCACACACAGAAAAGCCCAGCTTAACACCGTTTAAAGAAACCATCAGGGGTTTTTCTCCATTTCTGAAGTATCTTTTTTCGTCAAAGACTGAATAGTTGGGCAAAAAGGTTTTGTGATAAACGCCAAGAAGCTTTCCTTTACCTATCAGCACCAAGGAATTATATAGGTCTCCCTCGTAATAGGGCATGCCCACCACCGCAAGGGAGTTTAGCCTTTTTGAAAAGTCTATCAGCTCCTCCAACTTTTTTTTGCATTCCTTCAAAAAGCCTATGCTATGCAAAAGGTCCTGGGGAGGATAGCCCGTAAGGGCAAGCTCTGGAAAGACAACAAGATGGGCAAGGTGATCTTGAGAAGCCCAAGCGTCGGCGATCTTTTTCAGGTTTCCCTCTAAGTCTCCTACGTGGAAGTTCAGCTGGGCTATGCTTATGTTTATGAACTCCATTCAAACACTATTATAAAATTAGCAATACACCTTGGGCAAGGTATATTCCCGTTATAAAATAAAAGCATGCCTTGGCTCTTGAGAGTTAAAAAGAAGTTCAACGCGGCGCACTTCTTGACCAACTACCATGGAAGGCCAGAACCTCTGCACGGTCATACTTGGGCGGTGGAGGTCTTCTTGAAAGTGCATAATTTGGACGAGGGCGGTATGGGTGAGGATTTTGTGGAGATCTCTAAGTTTCTTGATGAAATCCTTCCAGACTACAAACTGCTGAACGATGTGTTTGACTTTTCTCCCAGTGCGGAGAATGTGGCAAAATGGCTCTACGAAAGGGTTAAAGAAAAATACCCAACTGTCCAAAAGGTGGTGGTTTGGGAAACAGAGGACTGTGGCGCGGAATACTTTGAGGTATAATTTTAGAACTATGCGACTGGTCTTAGGTCTTGCCATACTTTTCACCTACGTAGTAATGATCTGGGGAGGGGCGGTAAGGAGCACGGACTCGGGTTTGGCGTGCCCTAGTTGGCCCCTCTGCTACGGAGACTTCAGCCTACCCAAAGAGACTTCAGCCAAGTTGGAGATGGGACACAGAACAATTAGTAGCCTTGCGGGGCTCTTTGTGCTCTTGACCTTCATCTATGTTTGGAAGCACTTCAAAGGATTGCCCAGGCTTACCTCCACCCTGGCTTTGCTTTTTACTGTAAGCGCTGCCCTTACGGGCATGAAGATGATAAAATCCGAGGCTCCCAACCTTAAGTATGTTAGCCATATGCTCTTGGAATCCTTTCACATATACGAGTCCATGCTCATCCTGGGCTTCCTTGTGCTAACTTACAGGTTCATTCAGAAGGACAAACCTACTGGCGATGGCATTCCCCTTTGGGCTTACGCCTTCGCCCTTACCACCATGATCACGGGTGTGTTAGTCAGATACACGGGCTCCGGCGACGCCTGCGGTCATGAGTGGCCCACATGCGCGGGTGCCCTTATCCCAGACCTTTCCAACTGGCAAGTTGCCCTGCAATTTATCCATAGGAACATTGCTTACTTAACCTGGTTGGCTTTCTTGCTTTACTTGGTAGTTTCAAGGAGTCGGCTTGCCCTCTACACCTTTGCCCTGATAAACCTTCAGTTTGTCTTTGCCATCTCCATGGTGGTTAGTGGTTTCTTCCTTCCTTTGGTTTTTCTTGACACCGCCTCCGGCTTTTTCCTTTTTGCCTGGCTAACCTATTACCTAAAGTTAAGAGAACCACAACCAAGCTTGAGGACCGCATGGCAGTAAAGACTTTAGTAAAGATGGCTTCTCTGAAGGATTACATACTCCTTACAAAGCCGGGTATTGTCCTTTTGGTGCTCATAACTACCCTAACGGGTATGTATTTTGCCCAGAGGGGTATGCCTCCGGCGGAGCTTGTTTTTTGGACTTTGCTTGGCACTGGCTTGGCTTCTGCGGGCTCTGCAGTTCTGAACCAATACTTTGATAGAGACATTGACGCCTTGATGGAACGCACCAGGTCAAGACCCCTTCCCCTTGGCAGTTTGGCACCATCCCACGCCTTTTGGTTTGGGGTTTCTTTACTTTCCCTCTCCTTTCTGATCATGTTCTTCTTTACAAACCCCATAGCTACCTTCTTTACCGCCTTGGCGTCTTTTTTTTATGTTTCTGTATACACCCTTAGCCTTAAGAGAAAGAGCCCCTTGGCTACGGAGATAGGGGGTGTCTCCGGTGCCATGCCCCCGGTTATAGGCTATACTGCGGTTACTGGAAGCTTGGGTCTTGAACCTTTCATCCTTTTTCTGATCATGTTCATATGGCAACCTCCCCACTTTTGGGTTCTGGCTATAAAGTACGCCCAAGATTACAAAGTGGCGGGCGTTCCTACCATGCCTGTGGCAAAGGGTGTGGAGCATACGAAGTTTAGAACCCTTCTATACACCGCTGGGCTTTTGCCCGTAAGCCTTCTGCCCTACTTTTACGGAATGGCTGGTGAAATATACTTTTTGTCCGCATCCCTGCTGAGCTTGATCTATTTAGCCCTAACCTTGAGGTTTGTTTTTTCAAAGGAGCCAAAGGGTGGCTTTTTGTTTTTCTACTCAATCCTATACTTAGCCCTTCTATTTACCGTCATGGTCTTTGATATGAGGAGGTGGTGATGGAAAGACCGCTCTTTTTACTTTCTATTGTCTCTTTGGGTCTTGGTGGTCTTTTGGCTTTTTTGGTAGCACTGGCGCGCACGCCAATTCTTTATAAACTCTTCCCTCCCGGATACTTTTACCATGCCTTGGTGGGACATGTGGATTTGGCTATTGTGGTCTTTTTGCTCACCTTTACCATGCTCCTTTGGAACAGATTTATGCCAAAGAGGGACCCTATTAGCTTTTACCTTGTCCTTTTGGGCTTCTTGGGCATAGCCTTTATTTCCTTCTCCGGCAAGGGCACCGCACTCTCCAACAATTACCTTCCCACCATAGACCATCCACTCTTTTTTGCAGGTGCTATACTCTTCTTTTCTGGCTTTTGGCTTGCGAGCCTTGTTAGGCTTGATTTAGCCATAAAGAACTTATTCTCCAAGGATCCAATTATGAACAGTTTGAGCATAAGCGTAGTCTTAGCCCTTATGATGCTTTTAGCAACCTTAACCTCCGCTCCCAAAACAGGCAGTCATTCGGAGCTTTACCTCTTCTACGAGAGGCTCTATTGGGCGCCTGGGCACATCCATCAGTTTTTGAACGGTGCGGTTTTGCTGTTTGCGTGGTATTTCTTAGCCAAACTCTTGGGAGCTGGGCACGGGTTAAAACTCTTGAGATATGCAAACCTTTCCTTTCTTTTCTTTTCAGTGCTCTTGGTGTTGGTGCCCGTGATCTTTGAGGACCCTGTCTCGAGGTCTGCAAAAGTTTTCACTGAGATATCTTACGCCATAGGACTTGGCATTCCTATCTTTTTACACGCCTTTAACATCCTAAGAAGACCCGTCTTTAACTACTCTGTTTATTCTATTACTCTCTGGCTTTCTATGCTCCTTTACTTTCTTGGAGTTTTTATCGCTTACGCAGGACTGAAGTCAGACCTTAGGGTTCCCGCCCACTATCACGGTGCGGTAACTAGCTTAACCTTAGCCCTCATGGGTATTTCCTACCATTTGGTAAAGGAGTATGGCTGGATAAGGGATTTTCCAAAGGTAGCACGGTTTCAGCTTTTTATGTATGGGTTTGGTATGGTGCTCTTTGTTCTGGGGCTTTATTTTGCGGGCTTTAAGGGTGCCCCAAGGAAGACTTACGGCACAGGCTTTACCGACGACCCCTTTGTGCTTTTGTCCTTGGGTTTGATGATGGTGGGCACCGTGTTTGCAGTCATCGGTGGTGTTGTCTTTGTTATCTCTATGCTAAGGATCAGCCTCAAGGGTAGACATGCCAGTATTTCTGCTAACTAACGACGATGGATACTTTTCCGAGGGTATAGGGTCCCTGAGGGAAGAGCTAAAAAGTCTTGGAAGGGTTATAACGATTGCCCCTGATAGAAATCTCAGCGGTGTGGGGCACTCTTTAACCTTCAGCATGCCCTTGAGGATCAGGAGGGTAGATGAGGACTTTTGGACGGTTATAGGAGGAACTCCCGCAGACTGCGTGCATTTGGGCTACTATGTTATGCTTGAGGGAAAAAAGCCGGACATGGTATGCTCGGGTATAAACGAGGGTCCCAACTTGGGCGAGGACATAACTTACTCGGGCACCGTCTCCGGTGCCATGGAGGGCAGAATTCTCGGAATACCCTCCGTAGCCTTCTCCGCCTTTGGGGGAGAGAGTAAGAATTTTTCAGAGATTGCAAAGGTGGCAAAAAGGGTGGTAGTGGAGGTCTTGGAAAAGGGTATGCCTGAGGACACATACTTGAACGTGAATATTCCCGATTTGCCACAAGACCAAATAAAGGGCTTTTTGATCACCAAACAGGGCAGGAGGGCATACAAAGAAAAGGTTTTAAAACTCCTTGACCCGGGCAAAAAGCCCCTTTACTGGATCACTGCCACTGAGTTTGGATGGCACTTGGAGGAGGGCACCGACTACTGGGCTGTTTATCACGGCTATGTGTCCATAACACCCCTGCAACTGGACTTAACCAACTACGGGGCTATGGAGATCCTTAAAAAGCGTTTAAAATTTACTACAGAGGTGGAAAGATGAGCGATACGGTGGGTGGAAAGAACGAGCTGTCTGCCATAAAGGCACCGCTGCTGAGGGAAGTAAAAAAGGGAGAGACAAGGAGGCACATAATATCTGTGCTTGTGCGTAATGAACTTGGAGTTCTCGCCCGGATCGCAACCCTCATAGCGGGCAAGGGATACAACATAGAAGGATTGTCGGTGGGAGAGACCCACGAGAAAGGGCTTTCTTTGATGACCATAGAGGTAATAGGAGACGACGTGGTAATAGAGCAGGTGGTAAAACAGCTAAGAAAGCTCATAGATACCATAAAGGTTAGAGACCTAACAGACAGCCCCCATGTGGAGAGGGAGCTCGCCCTGATAAAGGTATATACCGCCACTCCAAGGGCACGGGATGAGGTTCTCAGACTTACAGAGATCTTTAGGGGCAAGGTTGTGGATGTTTCCCCAGATACCTACACGGTGGAGATCACGGGGGACGAGGACAAAATAAGTGCCTTTGTGGAACTGGTCCGACCCTTTGGCATAAAGGAGATGGCAAGGACGGGAAAGGTTGCCCTGGAGAGGGAAGGTGTTTAGAGTCGTCTTTGAAAACTTTCATTTTAACAGGGAGCTTTTTTATCTCATAAACCATAATAGGCATCCCCTTTTGGATGCGTTTTTTTCCAAGTTCTACCTTTTGGGCAAGGGTTGGGTTTTAATCCCGATCTTTATCGGTTTGTTTATTTTTCAAAAGGCAAGCCTTAAGGTGTTTTTATACACCATGGGCATATCCACCATCCTGGTGGAGGTTTTAAAGCGCCTTACCAAACAACCAAGACCCGCAACCCTTTTAGAGGATGTTTATCTTTTGGAGCCTTTGCATCTGAGTTCCTTTCCCTCGGGGGATAGTGCGATGGCTTTTGCCTTGGCTAGTTTTTTCCTCTGGCTCAATCCAAAGGTGGGTTTTGTCTTTTTGGTCTATGCCCTCCTGATAGCTTACGGCAGAGTATATTTGGGTGCACACTTTCCCCTTGATGTTTTTGCGGGAGCCCTCATAGGCATTTTCTCCTTCTTGCTTGCCCTACGCCTTGCATAAAGGATTATGTGGTTCTTGTTTGGTCTCTTCTTTTTCATCTTTGGCAATTGGTTTTTGGGACTGACCTCTTTGGATGAGGGTAGAAACGCCTCAGTGGTTTTAAACATGCTAAGCTCCAAAGACCTTTTGGTGCCCTATTACAACTGTCAGCTACGCTTTGAAAAGCCACCAATGCTTTACTATTTTGGACTGATCTTTGCCAAGCTATTTGGATTGAACGAGTTCTCTCTTAGGTTGGTCTCCGGGCTTTCTGCCTTTGGTGTGGGAATTTTCACATATCTTATGGCAAAGCTTTTCTTTAACAGGGAAACCGCCCTTAAATCCTTTTTGGTGCTTGCCACCTTGCCCCACATGTGGGTGGAGTCAAGGGCTTTTGTCCCCGAGATGCTTCTTAACTTTTTTATGCTGGGAGGTCTCTACTTCCTCTTAACAAACAGAACCACCTTGGGCTGGCTCTTTTTAGCCTTTGCCTTTTTAACCAAAGGACCAGTGGGCGTGTTTTTACCTCTGGGTGCTTACTTGATCATCAGAAGAGATCTTGCATTTCTTCAATTAAGGGGCATCCTTCTTTTTATGTTGGTGGGCGGAAGCTGGTATTATCTTATGCTCTATAACTTTGGCTGGGCATACTTTCAAAAGTTTTTCATTTATGAAAACATAATGAGATACACAGGGCAAGCTATCACCCATCCCTATCCCTTTTATTACTATCTCATTGTGCTTGCCATTGCCTTCATTTTCTACCTTCCAACCATTCCAAAGCTCTTTAAAAGGGAGTCAAAAATTCTTCCCTTCTTGCTTTGGGCTGCGTTTGTGGTTGTTTTTTTCAGCCTTGCCAAAAACAAACTGCACCACTACATAATCTTTTCTTATCCTGCCCTCTCCATAGCCTTCGCCTACCATCTTTCTATGGATTACATAAAGAGGGTTTTAATGATAGCCACTGTTTTCCTCTTAGGTTTAAGTGTGGGTATGTATTTTTATGAAGAAAACCGGTTTCAAACGAAGGCACTGCCCTTTCTAAAGGATTTTGACGGACCCGTATATTTCTACAAAGGGGCAGAGATATCCTCCATTCCCTTTTATTTGAAAAGATGCGTGCCGAAGACAGACCATGTTCCCAATCACAGGGCAATGCTCATAAGCAAAGAGGACATAAAGGAATGCAGGGAAATTTTGAGGGCAAGGGAGTTTGACAGCAACTACAGACTTTACGTGTGCGAACCTTAGCCAAGGATCTCTTTCTCTTTTGCCTCCGTCAGGTGGTTTATTTCCTCAATGTATTTGTCTGTTAGCTTTTGGAGTCTTTCTAAAGCCCTCTTTATTTCGTCCTCGGAAATGCCCTCCTGATCCTCTATTAGCTCCTTTGCGTCCCTCCTTATGTTTCTAACCGCCACCCTTGCTTCTTCTGCCATCTTATGGAGCATGCGCACCAATTCTCTTCTTCTCTCCTCCGTTAAGGGTGGTAGAGTTAGCCTTAGGAGATTTCCTTGCTTTTGGGGTGTTAGGTTTAGGTTTTCCACTATTGCCTTCTCCACAAGCTCCACCGCTCCCTTGTCCCAAACCTGCAGGACTATTTGGTTTGCCTCTGGGACGCTGACGGAAGCTAACTGTTTTATAGGAACCTTTGAGCCGTAATAATCTACCTTTATTTCCTCCACCAAAGCGGTGCTCGCCCTTCCTGTCCTCAAGCCCGCTATCTCGTTCTTGAAATACTGAACAGCCTTTTTCATATCCTCTTCTGTGCTTTTGAAAATCTCCTCCATCATGTTTAATGATTATAGCACACCTTTAGAGTAATAGCTTTCCCTTACTGTGTATGGCTTTAATAAAAGAAATTAGCTCCTCCGCATTTTTGTTTTCGACGATCTTGGCAAGCTCTTTTAATTTGTCTTTTTCATAAGGGAAAGTCTCTATTATAGCCTTTACTTGAGAAAGGAGTACGTCAACTTTTCAGCTCCATGATGGTATAAATGACAATAAAAGAGGCGAACCATCTATAGACGGTTTCATACTTAGCATTCCAAGGAAACCTCTTGTAGAACCTCTTTATTCTGTGCTTGATGTAGAAAAACCACCTCTCTACCACATTCCTCTTCCCAAAAGTCTCATGTAACCATTCCATCGGAAGCCCTTTGACTGCACTCACATACCAATGTCCCTTGTCAGTGGTGCATCCCTTTGCCTTTGTGTTGTAAAGAACCAATTTAGTGGTCCAAGAGCCCCTTCTTCTTGAAAGATGCACAAACACAGGCAAACCTTTTTCGTCTACCGCAAGCCACAGGTAATAAGTCCTATCCCTTGCTTTTATCTTTGTCTCATCCACATAGACCCAAACAGCAGTCGTGTATATTGCCTGAAGGGCTTTTCCTACCGCATGGAACCATTCTCTGATGGTTTCTATGCTTACTTCATAACCCTTGTGAAGTAGGAACTCCCTTACTGCTCTTAGAGAAAGTCCCTTAAAGTAGAGAAGCACAGCTTCTGCTTTTAGGCTTACAGGAAACCTGTGCCACTTAAAAACTCTGTTTAGTATTTCTTCTATTACTTGCAGTGCCTTCATATTTCTAAGCGTATCAGAATTGCTTCAGGTCCTAACCATTAACCAGTCCAGTCTATGGATACCAAAAGTTGACATCTTCGTGCTTGCAACTTACTTATTTTTGTTATTTCTGTCTGGTATCTTGCAATATAGCTACGCTAAGGGCTGTGGTAGATTTTTAGAACAGCCTCCATCCCTGCTTGACTAAAGCTTTAAAGTTGCTATATTTTTTAGTGGGAGGTTTTTATAAATTGAGAGGCATATGATTAAAAAACTAATATGTTTAATTTTTTGTCTGTTTTGGCTGGGGGGCGTTTTTCCCGATTCTGGGTTTTCACAAAATGTGGTCACAGATTGCTATGGAACCCTCGAAGCATGGAAAGCGGACAAGAGTTTGAGAAACTACATGGCTACGCATAAATGTTACTGTCCAAGTCCAAATTCACGCCCTGTATGCACTCCTATTAGTAGCCCAAGTTCTGGTCTTAGCCCCTCCCAGCAGATGCAACTTCAGATGTTCCAAGGGATTATGGCTCCACTTTTTGGAGCCTTAGGACAAATGATATACGATAGCATGATGCCAAAACCTGATACTTCTTATCAACAGCGTCAGCAGGAAGAAGCATTAAGAAAACAGCAAGAAGAAGCCAAAAAGAAAGCCTATGACGCATGGCAAAGACATATGAAAGAAGCAGAAGAGCAGGCAAGAAAAGAGGAAGAGGCAAGAAGAAGAGCAGGACAAGATATCCTTTCTCAAGTCAGAATTGGAAGTGGACCATTTGGAAGTTATACTATAATTGGTCCAAGAGTATCAGAAAGAGAAACCTTATCACGAATTGATTGGGATAACCCAAGACCCCAATCATCCTCTGAAACAAAATCTCACGAGTTAGCCAAGGAGCAATTATTAAGAACTGCATATTTTTCCAAGATGGCAGAGACATTTTTACAATCAGGAGACCTTGAGGCAGCTCGCTTTTATGCAGGACTTGCATTTGAAGGGGATGCTGGTTCTCCAAGGCGCATCAATTATACTCCACCCAAAGAATTGCTTGATGCGATGGATAGTAAAAAAGCAATGGAACTAAACGATAAACTCACTAAAATGGCTAAATTTTACAAGTTGGCTATGCCAAATTTTGAAACACTCCAGACAATTTACACAGAGCTTGAAGATATAAAAGCGAAAAAAGAAGAATCGAAAAAGAAAATAGAAGAATTAGAAGAACAGATTAAAGAATTAGAAGCAAAAAAACAAGTAGAAGCATCTACAGAGAAGAAAACGCCCTCTCCCACAGAAGACCTACTTGCCCAAGCCCTTGCTTTGAAACAACAGGCAGAAAATGAATATCAGGAGGCATTGAAGAATGAAGAAAAACTTTTGAAGGAAAAACAGGAAATTGAAAATAAGTTGAACGAGTTAAAAAGACAGTTATTAGTGGAGGAGAAAAGATAAATAACAAAGGAGGTTATAAATTATGGTGATTAAAAGATGTGTTTACTTATTAATACCGCTAATTTTATTAGTTTTAGTATCTTGTACAGTTCGATACACTTACAATATTGAACCACGATCTCCGATAGAACAGCCGAAAGATATTCAATATATGAAAATTCCTTATTCTGTAAAGATTGATTTTAATGAAAATGAAATTACAACTTATCGTGACTATGTGCCCGGTGATCATGATTTTACTTATAATTTTCATACCGGTAAATTTTTAAGAGATGCTATTAATTACTATATATATCCTCATTTTGATTCCAATTCAAATAGAAATATTACACTAATTATTAAAACTACAAGTGCTGAAGCTAAAATTATGCCTAAATTTCTTCTTGATAATATTAAGGTAGATATCAGATTGTTAACATCTATTTACGATAAAAATATTATACTTTATTATTTTTATACTCAGGGTTCCTCTGTTGTTGAAATTGGCTGGACTGATCCTTTCTGGTGGAAAGCCACCCAAAATGCCATAATTGAGGCAGTTAAAAAGATACCTAATGAGGTGGCATGGGTTTTATCAAATCCAGAGGAGGCCAGACTAAAATTGAAGCAACGAATAAATCCACAATCATCTTCTGATTTTATCGCTTTTGCAAATCTTTCGAGATTCACAAAACATTATGATGAAGCAATTGTTGCAGCGAAGAGAGCGATAGAGATTAATCCAAATGAATCAGCAGCTTACGCTGTTTTAGGACTTATATACCAAGAGCAAAAGAAATATAAAGAGGCCGAAGAGAATTTTAAAAAAGCAATAGCATTAAGCCCAAAATATCAATCTAATTATCTAAAACTGGCAAATCTCTATTATGAAAAAGAATCTTATAATGAAGCTGTAAATACTCTTACAAAGACATTAGAAATTGACCCTTCACATATGGGAGCTATTTATTTACTAATAAACACCTATATGGCTATGGGACAATTTGATAAGGCAATAGAAAGTGCAAATAGAGCAATTAAATATTATACAACAACTGGAGTCGGTATATGGATAAAGGTAGAAGGAGATTACCCTGTTATTGAGAAGATATCTGAAGATGGTCCAGCAAAGATGGCTGGCATAGAGATAGGAGATAAAATCATCAAAGTTAATAATCAATCAACAGAGAAATTAAAACTTGAAGATGTAGTCAACTTACTGCGTGGTGAAGAAGGAACCCAGGTTACATTGACAATAAAAAGAGGTGATAAAGAATTTGAAAAAACGATTACAAGAAAAACAATGATTGATAAAAAGGCATCTCTATTTTTTGCCCAAAGGAGTCTTTGCTATAGAGAAAAGGGAAATCTAGATCAAGCTATGAAAGATGCAGAAAAGGCATACTCGCTCAATCCAAATTTAGATGACACAAAAGAGGCTCTTGGTGCTATTTATATTGATAAAGGAAAGTATGATGAAGCTATAAATATCCTTTCCTCTGCAAATAAAGATAATAATTTTTCAAAGTTATTGCTTGCAACAGCCTATGCCAAGGCTGGTAAGTTTAATGAAGCAGTAAGTGTTTATAAGAATATCCCTGAGGATTATTTGATAACCAAATCAGTTTTAAGAACTAATGCGATTAACAATCTTTATACTGCATTAAAGCTTTACAAAGATAGTATGATGCAAAGCGTTAAGACTCTTGAAGCAAAAGGTCAATATAAAGAGGCAATTAAGGAGTATGAAAACCTTTTAAAGATAGCGGATGAGAAAGAAGCAAAAGAAATAAGAGCTCATATTGCAGGGCTTATGATTAAATATCCACATCTTTTTGCTTTACCAGAAGAAGCAAGAAAATTTGTGATAAGAGCAGAAATATATACAGAAGAAGGGAAATTTGAGAAAGCGATTGAAGAATATCAAAAAGCTTTAGAATTATCGCCTTTCTATCCTAATCTTTATAAGGCGCTGGCATTAAGTTATGGACAGATTAAAGACTACAAAAAAGCAATTAAGAATATGAATATTTACATTGAACTCTACCCTGATGCTCCTGATATTAGGGCAGCAAAAGACCAAATTTATAAATGGGAACTTATGATGGAAAAAGGAGAATAATATGAAAAGGATGCTATTAATATTAGTTTTATTCTTAATTTTACCTAATTTATCATTAGCCCAGAATGTTACTTCAGGAGATAAACTCTGGCTCAGTGCATATTTTGATCTTCAAAAGGAAAAAATGAAAGTAGAGGAGAGAATCAAAGAAATTGATTTGAAGATAGCACAAAATGAACAGGAAATAAGGCAGATAAATGAATTACTTGCAAAGATACAAAGAACATTGATTATAGGCACAGAAAAACAAAAAGAAGATGCTCAAAAGGCAAAACCTGTAGCGGAAAAGGCCTTGATGCAGGCAAAAGAGACTCAAAAGAAGCTAAAAGATCAGAAAATGGAATATGAATGGCTTATGTCAAGATTAAATGAAGAGGAAAGATCACTTAAGGATTTATATTCAAAAATGGCCTCTAATAATAATGTTGCTGGTTTGGTAAAGGAGTGTTCAGGTACAGTAAGAATTGTGAATTCGCAAACAAAAAAACTGGAGGATGCCTGCTATTCTTATATGCCAATAAATGATGGAGACAAAATAACAACTTCTTCTGATGGAAGAATAGAATTAAAAATTTTAGATGGGCGAGGAAACTTTATTATAGGTCCAAATTCTGAGGTTATAGTGAAAAAGAAGTCAGCGGACGAGGAGGGGGTTGAGTTTATTCAGGGTAAGGTCTATACAAAAGTAGATAAATCGGATGAATATTTACAAAAGTTTAAGGGCTATATAGAGAGCTACAAAGAAGATTTAAAGACAATAAAAGGATGGGTGGAAGAAAAAATGAAAGAATACGGGCTAAAAGGACATCAGTATTCAATTAAAACTATTACTGCTGTTTTTGGAATTCGTGGCACAGAATTTACTGTAGAAACTAATAAGACAGGGTTTACAAAAATTTCTGTAATCGAAGGAAGTGTGGAGGTCAGCCTTATTGGTAAAAATGAGGTTACTGAAATACCGGAAGGATATGAAGCCATCATTAACGGGGAAACTTTAACTAAAAGAAAAATAGAAAAACTTGAAAAGTGGTGGGGAAATAAATCAATACCATTCAGTGAAGATCACGAGGATGTCAACTTTTTAGCTTCAAGATGGTATAAATGACAATAAAGGAGGCGAACCATCCATAGATGGTTTCATACTTAGCATTCCAAAGAAACTCCTTACTAATCATTAACTAGTCCAGTCTATGCATGCCGAAAATCGGCATTTTTGTTTGCTTTATTCACCCTTGTGGGTTAAATTAATAAGCAAAATTTTTGAGAGGTGGTCTATGAGTTTGAAGCCTTTGAAGATTAGAAATAAAGTGTTGGAAGTTCCCATAATACAAGGCGGTATGGGTGTGGGGCTTTCTTGGGAGAGGTTGGCGGGTGCGGTGGCAAGGGAAGGGGCTATGGGTGTTATTTCTGCGGTGGGCACAGGCTACAGGTTCCCTGAGTTTGTCAAAAGGGATAAGTTTGGGCGTCCTATAGGTTCTGTATACGCCCACAGCAAAGAAGCTTTAACTTTGATGATCCAAAAAGCCAAAGAGATTTCCCAAGGTAGGGGTGCTATAGGGGTAAATATTTTGTATGCCATAACGGACTATGGGCGTGTGTTTAGGGATGCAATAGAAGCCGGGGCGGATGCTATAATAACCGGTGCAGGATTGCCCTTGAGGATGCCAGAATACGCAGAGGGTGCGGATGTTGCCCTTATTCCCATAGTTTCCTCTGCAAGGGCTCTTAATTTGATATGCCGGACATGGGAGAAGAAATACAAAAGGCTACCGGATGCGGTGATTTTGGAAGGTCCCAAGTCTGGAGGGCATCAAGGTTTTAAATACGAAGAGTGCTTTATGCCCGAGTATCAGTTGGAAAATCTATTCCCTTCAGTTCTTGAAGAAGCCCAAAGGTGGGGCGGAATTCCCGTCATAGTTGCGGGCGGAGTTTGGAGCTACCAAGACATCCTCTGGTATATAGAGAGGGGTGCGAGCGGTGTTCAGATGGCAACACGTTTTATAGCCACCGTAGAGTGCGACGCACCGGATATATACAAGGAGATTATACTGAAGGCGGAAGAAGAGGACATCATACTCTTTAAGTCTCCTGTGGGTTATCCACTGAGGGTGGTGAAAACGCCCTTTGTGGAAAGGTTATTGCTTGGATACAACGGATGGAACGGGTGTGTTTCCCACTGCGTGGTGCCTTGCAACAAAGGAGAGGAGGCAAAAAAGGTGGGATTTTGCATCGCGGACAGGCTGGGTGCGGCGTGGCTTGGGGATTATGAAGAGGGCATATTCATAAGCGGTGCCAACGGTCATCTTTTAAAAAAGCAAGGCATAATAACTGTCAAAGAGCTCATTGAAATTCTTACAGGAAAAAGGGAGGACCCTACCTTAAAATAAAAGCTTAATGTCCCGGAGCGTCCTCCTGATAGACGAGCAAGCTTTAATTCATAACATAAGGAATCTTTATCAGTTTTCCGGCAAACCCATTATAGCGGTTGTCAAGTCCGATGCCTACGGCGTGGGAGTAAAGTATATTGCAAACCTTTTGGAGTCTTTAAGGGAGGTGGAATTTTTGGCGGTTGCCTGTGTGGAGGAGGGCATTGAGCTGAGGAGGTTGGGGGTAAAAAAGCCTATTCTGGTCTTGGGTGGAGTGTTAAAGGGTGAAGGAAAAGCTTTGGTGGATTATAAGCTAACACCCGTTATATCCCACAGGGAACATCTACGGGCGGTGGAAGGGCTAAAAGTTCCTTTACACCTCAAGTTTGACACGGGCATGGGAAGGCTTGGCTTTTTGGATGAGTTTGTAGAGGACCAAAGGGTGGAGGGTTTGCTAACACACCTTTCCTCTCCCGCAGACGAAGAGTTTTCCAAAAGGCAGATAGAGGGTTTTAAAAAGATCCTTGAAAGATACAAAGGAATAAAGTATGTGCACTTGGAAAGCTCGGCGGGGGTTGTCTATAGAGTGCCCTTTGCTACCCACATAAGGGTTGGTCTTGCTTTGTATGGAGAAAAGCCTCTGCCTAACTATCCTATTGAGTTGAAGCCAGTCCTCACTTTGAGGGCAAGGTTGATATCCGTTAAAAATCTTCCCAAGGGACATCCTATATCCTACTCAAGAAGCTATATCCTTGAAAGGGATACCTTGGTGGGTGTGGTTGCCTTTGGCTATGCGGACGGGCTCATGAAGAGCCTTTCCAACAGGGGCGTCCTTTACTACCAAGGAAAGCCCATAAAAATACTCGGCAACATCACCATGGATATGACTATAGTGGATTTGGGTGGAACACAGCCAAAGGTAGGAGATTGGGTGGATATAGTTTGCCAAGGGCAAAGCTTTACAGACCTAGCCAAACTGGCGGGAACAATACCCTACGAGCTTATGTGCAATCTCTCAAAGAGAATAAAAAGAAGGGTCTTATAATTTTTGAACCCAACCATGCGAAGAGAATTGAGCCCTTTCATAGTAATGGACATACTAAAGCTAGCCCAAGAAACTCCCGATGTTGTGCATTTGGAAATTGGAGAACCAGACTTGGAGCCACCACCGGGTGTAATAGAGCGTTTAAATTGGGCTGTCTCAAAGAGACTGTTCAACTACACTCCAAGCCTTGGACTGTGGGAACTCAGAGAAAGGATTGCTAAACATTACAGGGACTACTACGGAGTTGATATAGACCCAAACCGGGTGGTTATTACCACCGGCACATCCTCTGCCTTCTTGGTAGCCTACTCCATACTCTTTGACATTGGAGAGAGGGTAGCCCTCGCAGACCCATCTTATCCTTGCTATAAGAACTTTGCCCATCTTTTGGGTGTGGAGCCCGTCTTTGTCAATGTTGATGAAAGCACAAACTATCAGATCACACCAGAGCACTTGGAAGGTTTGGACATTAAGGGCGTTCATATCTCTTCTCCATCAAACCCAACAGGCACCCTTTACGATGAGGAGAACCTCAGGGCTCTGTGTGAATACTGCAGGGAAAGGAACATATACCTAATATCCGATGAGATATACCATGGGCTCGTTTATGAAGGAAAGGAAAGAACTGCCCTTGAGTTTTGGGACAGGGCTATTGTTATAAACGGCTTTTCTAAGTTTTTCTGTATGCCCGGCTTTAGGGTGGGTTGGATGATCCTACCAGAGGACCTCATAAGAAGGGCGGAGGTAGTCATGCAAAACATCTATATCTGCGCTCCAACCCTCGGCCAGTATTCCGCCTTGGGTGCCTTTGATTACGATTACCTTTCAAAGGTCAAAGAGACCTTCAAAAGACGCAGGGACCTGCTATACGATGGCATAAAGGATGTCCTGCCTATAAAGGGAAAGCCTAATGGTGCCTTTTACCTTTGGGCGGACATCAGCAAATACTCTCAAGATGCTTACGAGTTCTGCCTTGAGGTTCTAAAGGGGGCAAAGGTAGCCCTCACACCGGGCATAGACTTTGGAAAAAACCAAACTAATCACTTTGTAAGGTTAGCCTACACTCGGAGGGAGGAAGAGCTAAAGGAGGCAATAAAAAGACTAAGGGAGTTTCTCTCATGAGCTTTTTGATGGACACTTACAAAAGGCTTCCAGTCTCCTTTGTGCGTGGAGAGGGAGTTTATCTTTACGATGAGAAGGGTAAAAGATACTTGGACTTGGTGGGTGGGGTGGCAGTGAATGTGCTGGGGCACTCAGACCCAGACCTTGTAAGGGCACTGTGTCAGCAGGCAAGCAAACTTTGGCACGTTTCTAACCTTTACCAGAACCCTTGGCAGGAGGAAACTGCAAAGCTGTTGGTGGAGCAGTTTGACGAGCCCGCAAAGGTCTTTTTCTGCAACAGTGGTGCAGAAGCAAACGAAGGAGCCATAAAGTTGGCAAGAAGATATTTCTGGGAGAAGGGAGAAAAAAGATACCGGATCATAACCTTTAAAAACTCCTTTCACGGAAGGACCTTTGGGGCAATGTCTGCTACAGCCCAGGAGAAGATCCACAAGGGTTTTGAACCACTGCTTGATGGTTTTGATTATGCAGAACTCAACGATATAAATTCCATTAAAAAAGCCCTAAAGAAGGAAACCGCGGGCATAATGCTTGAGGTGATCCAAGGGGAAGGTGGCATAAACGAGGCGGAGGGTGAGTTTTTGGCAAAGGTGGAGGAGCTCTGCAGAAGGGAGGGGCTACTTTTCATAGTGGATGAGGTTCAAACGGGCTTAGGAAGGACGGGTAAGTTCTATGGCTATCAGCATTTTGGTATAAAGCCAGACATCATAACCTTGGCAAAGGGGCTTGGTGGTGGCTTTCCCATAGGCTGTGTGATTGCAAAGGAGGAGGTAGCCCAAGCCTTTAAGCCCGGAAGTCATGGTTCTACCTTTGGGGGCAATGCTTTAGCCTGCGCCTGTGCAAAGGTGGTAATAGAAAAGGTTTTAAAGCTCCTGGACCATGTGGAAGAGGTGGGAAACTACTCCAAAGAAAGGCTCAGTCCCTTTGGAAGGGTAAAGGGAAGGGGGTTGATGCTGGGGCTTGAGAGGGAAGAAAACTGCCAAGAGGTGGTTTTAAAAGCCTTAGAAAGAGGACTGCTCATAAACTGCACCGCGGAAAGGGTCCTAAGGTTTGTTCCACCTTTGATAATCCAAAAGGAACATGTGGATTTTGCCATAGAGGTGCTGAGGGAGATTTTGTGATGTTCCGGGTAGGCTTTGGCTTTGACGCCCATCCCTTTGAGGAGGGCAAGCCTTTAATTTTAGCGGGTGTGCGCGTAGATTTCCCAAAGGGACTAAAGGGACACTCGGACGGAGATGTGATATTGCACTCTATCACGGACGCCCTTCTGTCTGCGATGGGAGAACAGGACATAGGACAGCTCTTTCCAGACACAGACCCAAGGTGGAAGAACGCAGACTCTGTCATCTTTTTAAAGACCGTTTTGGAAAGGTTGCACGAAAAGGGCTACCGCATAGTCAATGTGGATTGCACCTTGGTGGCAGACCAACCAAAGATCGCACCCATCAAAGAAAGGCTCATAGAGAACTTAGCCAAGCTTTTGGGTGTGGAAAGGAATCAGGTTTCCCTAAAGGGCAAGAGAAGGGAGGGGTTTTGCCAAGAGGAGGGCATAGCCTGCTTTTGTGTGGTTTTGGTGCAGATGTATTAAGATTTTATAAGGAGGTGAAAGTAAGATGGAAGCAATAGACCTTATAAAGGTTCATCCGCCGGTGGTTCATTTTGCCATAGCCCTGCCCGTTGCCCTTTTGGTGATAGACCTTTATTACAGGTTTAAAAAAATCCAGCCAGATGGATTGCATGCCCTTTTTACCTATCTAACTGTTTTTGCGATATTGGGAGGCACCATCTCGGGCATCATAGCCTATGAACCGATAGAAGACATTCTTTATCAGATATCGTTCTTTAAAATCCACAAGTATCTCGGTCTATCTCTGACGCCTCTCTTTTTGGCTTTGGGTGTTGTAAGGTTTTTGATGGACAAAAAACCCGTCTTCAGAAACGTTTTCACTGTTCTTTTGGTGCTTTTGGTGATCCTGCTTTTCTATCAGGGAAGTTTGGGAGGAAAAATAGTTTATGAACACCTCATAAAGCTTTGACCTTTGCTAAAATTTTTTCATGCGTTTTGCCAAGCTTCAGGGTTCGGGCAATGACTTTGTGGTCATAGACAACAGAGATGGAAAGGTTGAAGAGTTTTTAAGGTCTTTGAACCTTGATATTAAAGAGTTTGTAAAAAAGGTTTGCGCCTTTCATACGGGAGTTGGAGCGGATGGGTTAATACTGATAGAGAACCCAGAAAACCCGGAAAACCACTTTAAGTGGCAATTTTTCAACGCAGACGGTTCCGTGGCAGAGATGTGCGGTAATGGTTCTCGGTGTGCGGTTAGGTTTGCCTTTGATGAGGGGATAGTGGGCAAAGAGGTGCGTTTTGAAACCTTGGCAGGAGTTATAAGGGCTTATGTTCTGGAAGGTGGCAAGAGAATAAAGGTCCAGCTTACACCACCCAAGGACTACAGAGAGGTTTCCTTGAGCTTGGACACACAGAGTATAGAAGGATACTTTATAAACACGGGCGTGCCACACTTTGTGGCAATAGTAAAGGACCTTGAAAAAATTAATGTGAAAAAGCTTGGCAGGGCAATAAGGTTCCATCCTGAGTTCCAACCCAAGGGCACTAACGTGAATTTTATAGAGCGAGAGGGAGATGATGCCATAAGAATAAGGACATACGAAAGGGGCGTGGAGGGAGAGACCTTAGCCTGCGGGACGGGTGCCACCGCCTCCGCCATAGTAGCCTACAAAAAGGGCATTGTCTCAAAAAAACCCGTGCGAGTTCTAACCAAAGGTGGAGAGGTCCTCGCCATAGACTTTGACAGCGAGTTCAAGGAAGTTTTCCTTGAAGGTGGAGTTGTCAGGGTCTTTGACGGCTTTTTGAGGAGAGAACTCTTTGAATGTTAAAAAGAAAGGTCCTACTCAGGATCGTTATATCCTTTTTAATAACCTTTTTGCCCACAGTAGCCTTTCTTTTCTTTATTTTTCAAAGAATAAGTCAAGACAGCTTAATCAAGGAAAGGGACATTCTGTATAATAACCTAAAGAGTTTGCTTGAGCATGAGCTTGCAGACCTTGAGCCTGCTCGCACTGTGCCAAAGTCAGCAGAGAATAAATACTACATAGCCTTTAAGATTAATGGCAACTGCACTGGCGGACCTTATTATTGGCTCACCACTGATTCAATTTATTACGGGAAAAACACTTCAATGGGCAACGAATGCTGGTTTTTGGGAGTGAATTTTGTGGAATTGTTGGAAGTAGCAAGAGAGTTGAATAGGGCAGAGTGGGTAATCTTATACAACAGGGACTACATAGAAAAATTCCCTCAAGAGTTTTTAGACAGCTTTGTAAAAGATAAGATATTCAAAGATAACTATGTTATCGCAGGTATGTCAAAACAGGATGCTTTAAATATTCCTCTTGATACAAAGGGCTATGCGGTATATGGTAAGTTATGGAACAAAAACTTGGTGGTAGAGTTTCCTCTCTCGGATAGCAAAGGGTTTCCTATAGGAAAGGTGCTTTTTATAAAAGATGTTTCCCAAATATACATAAATTTCTATGTGCTTATGGGGGTTCTGAGTGCTTATTCCTTTGTACTTTCCCTTTTGTCTTCTCTGCTCCTTTATGTATTCTCTGAAAATTTGGTAGACAGAATAGTAAAGCTTCAGGAGTTATCCAACAGGATCAAAGAGAGTGATTTTTCCGAGATTGAGTTCTTAAAGACTGAACAACCGAAGGATGAGCTTGACCATTTGAGGAATAACCTGGTGGATACAGCCCTCACCATAGGTAGGTTGCTTTCCGAGCTTGAGGAGAAAAACAGAGAGCTTCAGGAACTGGCTTATTATGATACCCTCACCGGTTTGCCGAACAGAAGGTTCTTCTTTGAACACGCAAGCCTTATTTTTGAAGAGGTAAAGAGATACGAAAAGCCCCTTTCCCTTTTGATTATGGACATAGACCATTTCAAGAAGATCAACGACACTTACGGGCACGACGTTGGAGATTTGGTTTTGAAGGCTTTTGCAGGTGTGCTCAGAGGTATAGTAAGACAATCGGACATATGTGCCAGGTTTGGCGGAGAGGAGTTTGTGGTTCTGCTTCCCAATACGGACTTGGAGGGGGCAAAGGTTTTGGCAGAAAGGATAAGGACAGCAGTTGCCAAAAACCCGGTAGAGCACGGCTCTATTGTAATCGTATTTACGGTGAGCATAGGCATCTCCCAATACAGGAAGGGTATGCAAAATATAGAAAAGCTTATAAAGGAGGCGGACACTGCCCTCTATAGGGCAAAGGAGGGAGGAAGGAACAGGGTGGAGGTCTTCATTCCCGATGAAACAGCGGAAGTTCAAACTTAGGATTTCCCAAGCTTCTTAGCATGCCCCTTTTGATAACCTCTATGACCTCCGAGGAGAAGGTCCTGTCCTTTTGCTTTATAAAGTGGTGGAAAAGCACGCCACTGGCTTCTAAGCCCAAACCTCTGTTGTTTAGGAATCTGTTAGCGTCTAAGCCTTTAAGAAAGGGATTAGCTGGATTTAGTCTTCTTCTATTTGGTCTTCCCACGAACTGATAGCCATAAACCTTACCCTCTTTTAGAAATACCTTGATCAAATACTCTTCGTATTCAAAAACAAAGGAGCTTTCCGCATCCTCAAAGAGCCCTCCACTGCCCGCGGGTACCGAGCGTGTCTTTACTGCGTTGTAATCCACGAGCCCTGAGTGCTTTACCTTTAAGCCTGCCATGTTGTAGCCTGCTACCGCACCACCCTGCTGGGCTGGAGGAAACAGGGCGATCCATCTGTGCCTACCCCAAGCATCAATGCCCGAGCATATGTCCCCGGCTGCATAAACATCCGGGTCCGAGGTTCTTTGATATTCATCCACAAGGATGCCGCCCACCACCCTACCACGGACCTCATCTATGTGAAGCTTTATGTCTGTGTTGGCAACCAAGTGGGTTCTTGGTCTAACGCCGGTGGAGAGAATCACCAAATCTGCCCTCAAGAACTTCCTCCTATCGCTTCCGTTTTGAACGATCTCCACCGCCTCCACCCAGCCGTCCTCTCCATGAATTGCCAAAACCTGATGGTTCAGATAGAACTCTATACCCTCCTCCCTCTGTAGGACTTCCATGTATCTGTCCGCCATGTATTTGTCCAACATCCTCGGAAGGACTCGGTCAAAGAACTCCACAACCGCCACCTCTAAACCCATGCTTCTTAGCGTCTCCGCGTCCTCCACTCCTATGGGACCAGCCCCCACGATCACAACCCTTTTAACCTTTCCAGAAAGCACAAGCTCTCTGATCCTTTTGGCATCATCCAAATTCTTCGCGGTGGTTACACCTCCCAGTTCCCTTCCGGGTATGGATGGAATAAAGGCACCGGCACCCGCCGCAAGTAGGCACTTATCGTAGGGAATTTCCTCCCCTCCCTTGACGATCACCACCTTTCTTTTGTTATCAATGCCCACCACCTCTTTGTTTGGTCTGAAATCCACCTTGTAGCGCTCGTAAAACTCAAAGCCACCCTTGTAAAAGAGGGCGGAGTCTGAAATATCTCCTCGGATCACATTCTCCATACAGTTGGGTGCGTAGTTGGGATAGGGCTCATCAGAAAGAACAATGATTTCCGAGTCCTGGTCCACTTGCCTGAAGGCTTCTATGGCAGAGGCAGAGGCTGGACCGTTGCCCACTATTACAATTCGCATGATATAATATTAATACAGTAGGCGGCGTAGCTCAGCTGGTTAGAGCGGAGATCTCATAAGTCTCAGGTCGGAGGTTCGAGTCCTCCCGCCGCCACTTACTCCTCAAGCTTAACCTTCTTTTGCATCTGGAACATTCTCAGCACCTCTTCCACGGTGGTGGCATCCTCTGGCAGTTTGTCCGCCCTGACAAAGCTAACAGCCCTTGGGAATCGGAGGGCGTATCCGGGACCATCGCCTACCTTTCCGGCAGTATGCAACGGTGAGCGGGTGATCTCGTCTGCAGAAACGGTTATAACATACCTTGGTTCCACCCATACGTCGGGAGTTATAAGAGAATCAACCCTCGCGTGCCTGTGTTCTAACTTTATGTGGTCTAACATTTCCTTTAGTCTGACCCATTCCTCTTCCGTAAAGCCCGAGCCTACCTTGGAGATGGTTTTAAAGGTGTCTGTGGAAGGGTCATAGACCGCGGTAAGCAGAGCACCTATTCCAAGTTTGCTCCTCGCACCCCTTCCGTAAAAGTATCCCACAACCACCAGGTCCAAGGTATCCGCCAACTGTCCCTTGGAGCTCCTCTTTAGCTTTACCCAGTTAAAGTTTCTTGAACCCGCTGTGTATGGTGCATCAAGCCTTTTGCCCATAATACCCTCAAGCCCTCTAATTATGGCATCCTCAAAGAAATCCTCCACCTCTTTAGCGGAATCAACGATTTTGATCTCCGAAAGCTCCAGAGTATTACCGGGAACTATTAACTCCTGTAGCTTTTTCCTTCTTTCAATAAAGGGCTTGACCGTATAGTCCTCACCTTCCAAATACAGCAGGTCAAAGCAAAAGAGCTTTAGTGGATACTCCTTCGCAAACTCATAAACATCATACTTTCTCTTTCTTTGAATGGTAACCTGAAATGGATAGAACTCTCCCGTCTGTTCATTAACCGCCAACGCCTCACCCTCTAAGATTATTTTTTCTATAGCAAGTTCTCCAATGGCAGACCTTATCTCAGGAAACATATCCGTCATGGGCTCCAGATTGCGAGAATAGATATACACCTCTTTACCCTTTTTATGGACCTGCAGTCTAAAGCCATCATACTTTGCCTCTATGGCGCACCTTCCAAGCCTTCTGATTAGCTCCTCTGCATCTGCGACCCTCTCCGCCAGAGCCATCCGAACAGGGTATCCGGGCTCTATCTTAAACTCCAAGAGCCCATCCTTTCCCTTTTCCACCAATGTGCGGGCTACAAGACCAAGGTCTGAGCATAGATTGTATGCCCTTTCCACTAAATCTTTGTAAGACCTGTCTCCCAAGAGCAGTGCCAATGCTTCTATGATAGTTGCTGTGCCCACTCCCAGACGAAGGTTTCCCACAATGATCCTTAGGGCAAACTTCGCCTCAACGCCAGATAGTGCTTTAAGAAGGTTTATAAGAAGCATAACCTTATCTAAGGTTCCCCTAGCCTTGGCTATTGCCATCAGCTCATCATAGACCTGTAAAAGGCTAAGCCCCCTTCCTTCCCTTTTTATGACCTCCATGGCAACCATTCCCACATCACCAAATCTTTTATAGATCTGCTGTATTTGGGCTAACCTAATACCCACCGCCTTTGAGAGGGCTTCTAAGGCTAACTTCTCCGAAACTCCAAACTCCAAACCTACAAAGGAGGGCACCAATTCTCCCATAGTGAGATAGACGAGCTTCCCAATCTCTTCCTTGTCAGCCTTTGAGAAAAGCTCATAAAGTAGCTGGGACATTTCAAGCCGGCTGGTGGTCTCCTCAAGCCTTTGAAAGAACTGGACAACTTCCAAGAATTTCACCCTTATAATTTTATCCGATGGACATACTGGAAATAATGCAGGTCCTCCCCCACAGGTATCCCTTACTGCTCGTGGATAGAATTTTGGAGATGGAACCGGGAAAAAGGATAGTAGGATTAAAAAATGTGTCCATAAACGAGCCTTACTTTCAAGGACATTTCCCGGGCTTTCCCCTTATGCCGGGTGTTTATATCCTTGAAGCCTTGGCACAGGTGGGTGGAATTTTGATGATCAAGTCTTTGGGCTTGGAGATAGGCAAATACGCCGTAGTTTTTGCGGGCATAGATGACGCCCGGTTCAAAAAGCCAGTTTATCCGGGTGATCAACTTATCCTTGAGTTGGAGGTGATCTCCCTCAAAAAGAGCCTTTCAAAGATGAAGGGCACCGCCAAGGTGGATAATCAAGTGGTGGCAGAGGCGATCCTTTATGCGTCCGCAAGGGAACTTGCACAGCTAAAAAGGTAGGATTACATTTTGTATATATGGGGGAAATTGAAGAAAAGGAAGAGATAAGGAGGGAAGAGGTAGAGCCGGACCTTTCGGCGGTATATACGGGTTCCCAGGCTCTGGCAAGGGCTCCAGAGCTTTACGGAGTAGCCACGGGCATAGAGGGTTTAGATGACCTCTTTTTCATAGTAAAGCAGGTAGGCAAAAAGTTGGAAAAGGTCTCCCTAAAAGGCATACCAGCCTATTCTGTTATGAACCTTACAGGAGTTTCCGATACGGGCAAATCTCTGATGGCAGAGCAATTTGCCGTTTTCCGTGCAAACAGAGGAGACAAAGTTGCCTTTATAACCGTTGAATCTCCCGCCAACTTTGTGTCTGCGTCCTTAAAGCTCAGGGCAATGGCTATGGGTTTGGACTTTGACCAGTTTCAGGGTAACATAATCCTCATAGACGCCGCATCCTCTACAAGAATCAGGGAGAATTTGCCAGACCTTTTGGCAACCTTAGCCTATGTTATAAAAAACTACAAGGTCAAATTTACCGTGATAGACTCTGTGACGGGTCTATTTGAGAACAAGGAGATGATGGCGAGGGCTGAGGTGGCAAGGGCACTTGATATTCCTTGGGCTTATGCAGTGCTAAAGCACCTAAGGGGTGTGAAGTTTCCCATCCAAGATAGCCAAGTGCTAAAGGAAAGGCTAAAGGGTGTAAAGATAAAAACCCATCCCGCGGAGGAGGTGGTGGATAGACTTCCCTACCCCATAAAAACGCCAGCAGTTCTTTTGCACGAGATAAAGCTTGCAATTTCCATGCTTGAGGAACAGAGGTGATTTATAATTAAACCCTATGATAAAAGTTGCCATAAACGGCTTTGGCAGGATAGGAAGGTCCTTCTTGAGGGCGTGCCTGCAAAAGGAAGGCATTGAAGTTGTAGCCATCAACGACCTGACGGACACAAAAACCTTAGCCCATCTCTTTAAGTACGACTCGGTGCATGGGGTTTTCAAAGGAGAGGTATATGCAAAGGATAATGCTTTGGTGGTAAATGGGAAAGAGATAAAGGTATTTTCCCAAAAGGACCCAGCTTTGATCCCTTGGGGCGAGGTTGGGGCGGAGATCGTTGTGGAAAGCACAGGAGCCTTTACATCAAGGGAAAAGGCGGTTCTGCACCTGAGGGATACGGTAAAGAGGGTAATAATATCCGCACCCGCAAAGGAGCCAGACATCACCATAGTGCTCGGAGTTAATCATCAGAAGTATGACCCCGAAAGGCACTTTATAATTTCCAACGCAAGCTGCACCACCAACTGCTTGGCTCCCTTGGTGAAGGTCCTTCATGAGAACTTCGGCATAAAGAAGGGCTACATGGTTACCGTGCACGCATACACCAACGACCAGAGGGTTTTAGACCTGCCACATAAAGACCTCAGAAGGGCAAGGGCTGCGGCGGTGAATATTATCCCAACCACCACAGGCGCCGCAAGGGCAATAGGAGAGGTGATCCCGGAACTAAAGGGCAAGCTTGACGGCACCGCAAGGAGGGTTCCCGTAACGGATGGTTCCCTCGTGGACCTGACCGTGATAGTTGAAAGACCTCCAGCCAGTGTGCAGGAGGTGAACGAAGCCTTTAAAAAGGCTGCGGAGGGAGGGCTAAAAGGCATACTTCAATACACGGAGGACCCGATAGTATCCCAAGACATAGTGGGCAACGAACACTCTTCCATCTTTGACGCTGGACTAACTCAGGTAATAGAGGATATGGTTCATGTGGGTGCATGGTATGACAACGAGTGGGGCTATTCCTGCAGGCTGAGGGACTTGGTGCTGTACATAGCCAGTAGATAATGTTCTGCCGGATAAGGAGCGGAGGGGTTATTGGCATTGATGGTTTTTTGGTGGATGTAGAAATAGATTTCGCCTCGGGGCTACCTCAGTTTAACATAGTGGGACTGCCAGACAAAGCCATAAACGAGGCAAAGGACAGGGTTAGGTCTGCCTTAAAGAATGTGGGCTTTCAACTGCCTTCCAAGAGGATCACCGTAAATCTGGCACCCTCCCACCTGAAAAAGCAGGGAACTTTATACGACCTTCCCATTGCGGTGGGTATTTTAAAGCTCTCGGGGGTTTTGGATGTGGGCGAGGAGACGGTCTTTCTGGGGGAGCTCTCTTTGGACGGAAAGGTAAATCCTGTCAGTGGAGTCCTTCCCATTGTTCTATCCTTAAAGGATAAGGGCTTTAGAAGGTTTGTGGTGCCAAGGGCGAACGCAAAAGAGGGTGCCATCGTTCAAGGTGCAGAGGTTTACGGTGTTGAATCCTTGAGCCAGCTTATAACCTTTTTGAAGGGAGAGGAAGAGTTAAAGCCAGAGGAGGTGGACCTTAACGAGCTTTTTTCAAAAGCCTTTGATTACAACATAGACCTTGCGGATGTGAAGGGACAGTATGAGGCAAAAAAGGCGCTGGAGATCTCCGCAGCGGGCATGCATAACTTACTGCTGATAGGTCCTCCGGGGGCAGGAAAAAGCATGCTTGCCAAAAGGATCATAACCATCTTGCCGCCTCTGTCTTTGGAGGAAGCCTTGGAGGTCAGCAAAATATACAGCGTGGCGGGTATGCTAAGGGAACCTCTTATGGTTCAAAGACCCTTCAGGGCACCTCATTATACAGCCTCAGAAGTGGCGTTGATAGGTGGTGGCAGCAATCCAACGCCCGGAGAGATCTCCTTAGCCCACCGGGGAGTGCTCTTTTTGGATGAAATGGTGGAGTTTAACCGTAAAACCCTGGAAGCCCTCAGGCAACCCATAGAGGACGGCTACGTTAGCGTATCAAGGGTAGGTGGCAGGCTAACCTTTCCCTCCAGCTTTATCTTGGTGGGTGCCACCAACCCATGCCCCTGTGGAAACTACCGAAATCCCTACAAGGCATGCGTATGCTCTCCCGCCCAAATAAGGGCTTACCAGTCCAAGCTATCGGGACCCATCTTAGACCGTATAGACCTGAAAGTGTGGGTGGAGCCGGTGGAGGTGCAGGAGCTGGTCAATCCAAGTCCGGGCGAAAGTTCCAAAGAAGTTAGAGAAAGGGTTATGAGGGCATACCAAGTTCAGAGGGAGAGGTTTAAAAATTCCAAGACCAAGTTCAACGGACAGATGACAGAAAAGGAGGTAGAAAAATACTGCCCCTTGGTGCCAAAGGCAAAAGAACTCTTGGAGAAGGCTATGAACAGGCTCCATCTAAGCGGAAGGTCCTACGCGAGGCTTTTAAAGGTTTCAAGAACCATCGCAGACTTGGAAGGAGAAGAGCAAATAAAGGAACATCACATAGCACAGGCAATCCAGTATAGGATTGAGGACAAGCTTGAAAGCATGTAAAATTTAATTTGATGCTCAAAAAAATTCTCATAGCAAACCGAGGGGAGATCGCAGTCCGAGTTATAAGAACCTGCAGAGAGATGGGCATAAGAACGGTGGCAGTCTATTCGGAGGCGGACAGGGACTCCATGCACGTAAAGTTGGCAGATGAGAGCATATGCATAGGACCACCGGAGCCCTCAAAGAGCTACCTTGATATTCCGAGGCTCATGGCGGCGGTGGAGGTTTCCTCTGCGGAGGGAGTGCATCCGGGCTATGGTTTTCTTTCGGAGAACCCCAAGTTCGCCCAGATCGTAGAAGCGAGCGGAAAGGTGTTCATTGGACCCTCACCAGAGACCTTGGAACTTATAGGAGACAAGATAAAAGCAAAGGAGGTCGCCAAAAGGGTAGGCATCCCCTTGGTGCCGGGGAGCGACGGACCTGTAGATTTTCAAAGGGCTTTGGAGGTTTCCAAAGAGATCAAGTATCCGGTGGTCATAAAGTCTGCGGGTGGCGGGGGTGGAAGGGGTATAAGGGTGGTCTACGATGAAAAGGAGTTGAGGGAAAAACTGCCCTTGGCTATGCAGGAGGCAAAGTCCGCCTTTGGCGACGAGAGGGTCTATGTGGAAAAGTATATAGTGAACCCCAAGCATATAGAGGTGCAAGTCCTTGCAGACAGATACGGCAATGTTATAGCCTTGGGCGAGAGGGAGTGTTCCATACAGAGGAGATATCAAAAGCTGGTGGAGGAGGCACCAAGCGCCAGCCTCTCAGAAGAACAGAGAAATTACTTGGAACAGCTTGCCATAGCCTTCTGCAAAGAGATCAACTATGTAGGTGCGGGCACTGTGGAGTTTTTGATGGACCAGGAGGGGAACTTTTACTTTATGGAAATGAACGGAAGAATACAGGTGGAGCATCCCGTCACAGAAATGATCACGGGCATAGACATAGTGCGGGAACAAATAAAGGTAGCAAGCGGTGAAAAGCTCAGCATAAAAAAGGTGGAAAAAAGAGGCTACGCTATAGAGTTCAGGATCAACGCAGAGGACCCAAACACCTTTTTACCTTCTCCAGGCAGGGTGGATAGACTTTTCTTCCCTGGTGGATTGGGTATAAGAGTAGATACCCACATTTACTGCGGATACAAGATCCCTCCCTTTTATGACTCCCTCATTGCCAAGCTTATAGTTTGGGGCAAAAGTAGGGAGGAAGCCATAAACCGAGCCAAAAGGGCTTTGGAGGAGTTTATCATAGAGGGGGAAGGTCTAAAGACCAACATAGACTTTCACAAAAAGCTCCTCAGCACCAGGGAGTTTAAAATGGCAAAGCATCATGTAAAGTTTTTGGAGGAGATGATGTTGTGAAGCTCTGCTTGGTGGCAGGTTCTGGTAGTCTTCCCACCGCCTTTGTGAAAAAAGCCAAAGAGTTGGGGGATGAGGTCTTTGTGGTAGGTGTGAAAGACATTACATCCATAGAAGCAAACGCCTATTTGCCCCTTGGAAAGGTGGGCACACTGGTAAAGCTTTTAGAAAAGCACAACATAAACAAGCTCGTCCTACTTGGAAAGTTTGAACACAAACTGCTCTTTTCCCATCTTTTGACCTTAGATAGTTTAGCTTTAAAGATCCTAAAAAGGGCAAAGGACAGGCGGGCTCAGAGCTTAGTGAAAGCCCTTATGGATGAATTGGAAGAGATGGGTTTTGAATTTATAGACCCAAAGCCCTATTTGGAGGAGCTTTTGGCAGGCAAAGGCACATTGAACAGCCTGGGTCCCTCAGGTCAAGCCATGGAAGACGGACTTTTTGGCTTTCCCATAGCCAAGGAGATCGCCCAGTTGGATGTGGGACAGACCATCGTAGTAAAGGAAGGAACAGTGGTAAGTGTGGAGGCAATGGAGGGCACCCAAGAAGCGATCTGCAGGGCTGGCAAGTTGGCGGGCAAGGGCTGTAGAGTTATAAAGGTGGCAAGAAAGAGCCAAGACTTTAGGATAGACGTTCCCACCGTGGGCTTGGATACCTTAGAAGCCCTAAGGCATATAAAGGCGGATGCCCTCTTTTTGGAGGCGGGTAAAGTCTATATTGTGGATAAGGACAAATTTTTAAAACTTGCAGACAAGTATAAAATCTCAGTGGTGGGATTGCCCATTACATCCTCCCCTTAACTCCATACTTATACGCCCATCTTACGCCAAAGGCTCCCTCTTTAACGTATAAAACCAGCGTATCTCCCACATCAACCTTTCTGTAAAAACTCTCAGATACACGAAGAGAACAGCTTTCTGCATATTCAAGTTTAAGCCTAAAGCCTCTCTTGTAGAGGTGGTATTTATCTATAATTTTTGCCTCAATCCTTGTTGGCGATGACCTATCAAACTTGGCGTTGAAAGGTTCCAAAATTGTCAAAGGGACAAGGTAGGAGCCCGCAAAATATCCAATAAACAAAGGTAGAAGGTAGGCTTTTAGATGAAAGTGTTTTCCTAAAATTAACACAGAGAGGACAAAGTGGGCGAGAAATATGGGAGTTAGGATCTTAAAGCCCAAGATGTATAGTTCATCTTCGCAGAGGGCACCAGAGTAGCCCTGTTCCATCCAGTAAAAGCCTAAGGCGGATAAAAGGAGGAATATCCCAAGCGGTATGTAAAAGAGAACCCAATTTCTTAGTTTGTGCTTTTGCACACCGAGGGCGGAGCTTGGCAGACCCTCTAAGCTTGGTATAACTTCAAGCATGAACTCTATCGCCCTTTTTACATCTTCTGTAGTTTTGCTGTCTATCTTTCTGATATAAATTCTGACCTTAAGGGTATTTCCCTCTATCTTGAAAGAGGAAAGCTTCGGCACTCTCTCTTCTTCTATCAAGGCAAGAAGCTTGGAATGTTTCAAAACTCTATCTGCCCACTCCTCATCGTCATAGAAAACATCAAAACCACCACCCAAAAACTTTCTTTCAATGGAAAGGTAGCCGTTTATAGACAGGTTTGTGCTTATAGTGATGTAGTTCCACGCAGAAATTTGGAATTTTCTGTTTCCAAGGCTTAAGATTGCCCTTGGAGGAATATAAGAGATGATTTTTGCACCCAAACTTCTATAAAGACCTATGAAATTCCTGTAGGTTCTGACTATTAGGAAAGAGACAAGGGCAAGGATTAAAACACCTAACAGCTTAAAAAAATCCTCCAGTCCTTAGCCCTCCATTGTTGGATTATCAACTTTCTTGCCTTCTTAGGCTGTTGAACATAAACCTGAGTGCGAAATATCCCAGCAAGACCAAAAGCCCGATCTCCAAAAGTCCGGGAGTGCCCACTTGAAAGCCGTGTCCCAAAAGGAAAGACAGCAAAGCTCCCAATATCAAGCCTCCCACAAGCCACCTAAAAAGAGGGTTTGTGTATATAGGGTTTTGTGTTTGGTTTGTAAGCCTTGACTTCTCAAGCTGGGTTTTATTTATGTTCTTTTGCTGTGTAGGTATCTTGCCCTTCTCAAAGTTCTTTGGTTGGTAGGGTTTTACTTTTGATGGAGTAAGGACCTTTGGCGTAGGAGATACGCCTCCTCTCCTTGCAAAGGAAATGTCTGAAAAAAGGGCAAAAGTGGAAAGGAATGCGGCAAAAAACCAAAGCTTTTTCATGATTATGCCTCCTTAATAAGTTCCTCTGCCATGTCAAAGTTTGCGATCACTTCTCTAACATCCTCCAGCTCGTCAAGGGCTTCCAACAGTTTGAGGAGTTTTTTGGCGGTCTCTGGGTCGCTCACCTGCACAGTGCTGTTGGGTTTGTAGGTGATCTCAGCCTTCTCCGCTGACACACCCATAGATTGAAGTTTCTCTTTAACTTGGTATAGCTCCTCCGGAAGGGTGTAGATGAGATAAAGCTCTTCTCCCACCTGCAAATCCTCAGCACCCGCCTCTATAGCCTTTTCGTATAGCTCCTCTTCTGAGATGCTTTCCTTTGGGATCTCTATGAGACCCACCCGGTCAAAGAGGAAGGCTACGCAACCGGAAGAGCCCAAGTTTCCCCCGTGCTTGGAAAGGACGTGCCTTATTTCCGATGTGGTTCTGTTTCTGTTGTCTGTGGTGGTAAGGATCATCAGGGCTACACCGCCAGGACCGTAGCCCTCGTATATAACCTCCTCGTAGTTCTCTCCGCCCAGCTCACCGGTTCCCTTTTTTATAGCTTTCTCTATGGTTTCCAAGGGCATGTTGACCTTTCTGGCATTTTCTATGGCGGTTCTAAGCCGAGGGTTAGTTTCCGGGTTTGGTCCTCCTTGCCGGACTGCTACGGTGATCTCCCTTATGATCTTTGTAAATAGCTTTCCCCTCTGTGCGTCAACCTTTGCCTTTTTATGTTTGATCTGTGCCCAATGACTGTGCCCTGCCATGGTTTATATTTTAATCCCTATTCTTTTATACGTCGGGTGAAAAATTACCCCCATATTTGAGACTTCCTGAAAAAGCTACGAGCCTATAGCGTAGCCATAAAGGTAGGCAAGTAAGGTAATTCCTTTCCTCCACGCAAAAACTTTTTTCTTAAGAGATTTCCAGCTTTTCTGAATTTCTCACCCGAGGTATTTTTAATTATAATCCTTTCCTGATGACGCCTCACCAAATAATACTTCTCTCTTACTTGGTGGTAATAGCCATCGGGACCTTGCTACTCTATCTGCCCATATCCACCTACAAAGGGATTAGCTTCATAGACGCCTTATTCACCGCCACCTCTGCAGTTTCCATTACGGGTCTTGTGGTAGTGGATACATACAAGACCTTTACACCTTTTGGAAAATTTGTAATTCTCCTACTTATTCAGATAGGTGGGCTTGGATACATGGGATTTACCACCTACTTTTTAGTTCTCCTGAGAAGAAAGTTGAGCCTAAAGGACCGAATACTTTTGGCAGAATCGGTCAATTACCCCGGACTGCACGGCTTGGTGAGGTTTCTCAAAAGGATCGTGCCCTTTGTTGTTGGGGTTGAGCTTTTGGGTGCCCTGCTTCTCCTTCCGTTCTTTCTAAGGCACTTTGACCTGCCCACCAGTTTGGCAATGAGCGTATTTCATTCGGTTTCTGCCTTTAACAATGCGGGCTTTAACATACTGCCCGATGGACTTTCACCCTTTAGAGACAGCTTATGGCTCAATTTAGTCTTTAGCCTTTTGATCATCTTGGGAGGCTTGGGCTTTTATGTGATCCACGAGCTCATGCTATACCAAAGAAAGGAAATTCAAAGGCTTTCCACCCACACCAAGCTTGTGCTTGTATCTACACTCTTTCTACTTGTAGGAGGCTTTTTGGTTCTTCTGTCTGATACCATCAGATGGGAAGGCTACAGCCTAAAGGAAAAGCTCCTCATTGCCTTTTTTCACAGTGTTTCCTCAAGGACTGCGGGTTTTAGCACGGTGGACCTGAAAAACTTTTCAGAGGGAGGGCTCTTCTTCTTGGTGGTTCTTATGTTTGTGGGCACAGGTCCCGGCGGAACGGGTGGTGGCATAAAGATCACCACCGCGGTGGTTATAATCCTCGTAGTTCATAGCTACCTAAAGGGCAGTGGTCAGGTGGTGGTCTTTGGAAGAAGAATACCGGAAGATACCATCCAAAGGGCTATAACCATCTTTGTTCTGTCCTTCACCTACACAACCCTTGCCACGCTGATATTGACCCATACGGAAAAAACTCCACTACTTCCCACCCTCTTTGAAACAGTTTCCGCTTTCTCTCCGGTGGGACTTTCCTTAGGAAACCCTCAGGGGCTGAGCCTTTGTGCAGATTGGTCTCCTTTTGGAAAGGTAGTAATTATAATTACTATGCTGATGGGAAGGATGGGAATAATGAGCTTTATGCTCGCCCTTTATGGCAAGGGAGAAGAGAGCAGGATAAAACCCCCTGAAGCAAGGCTACTGCTATGAAGAAAAAAAACAGAACCTTTGGTGTTATAGGGCTCGGCAGGTTTGGCTATCATGTAGCAAGAACCTTGGCGCAAGGGGGTGCGGAGGTGATAGCCTGCGATGTGGATGAGGAGAAGGTTAGGGAGGTCTCCGAGTATGTGTCTTTGGCTTATGTGTTGGACGCAACGGATGCAAAGGCACTCAAAGAATCTGGCATAGCTAACGTGGATACTGCGGTGGTTAGCATAGGAGAAAACATAGAGGCAAGCATACTTATCGTGGTTCAGTTAAAGGAGTTGGGAGTAAAAGAAGTGGTGGCAAAGGCAATAACCCCTCTGCACGGCAAGGTGCTTGAGAAATTAGGAGTTGATCGGGTGGTCTATCCGGACAAGGAGATGGCTATAAGGGTTGCCCACTCCCTTTTGGTGGGCGAGTTCATAGAGGAAATGCCTATCGGAGAAAAGCACAGCCTTTTTGAACTAAAAGCCTTTGACTTTATGCTGGGCAAGACACTGAGGGAGTTAGACGTTAGAAGGCGCTTTGGCGTGAGCGTCCTTGCCATAAAAAGGGGAGAAAACCTCATCGTCAACCCTGTGGGGGATGAAAAAGTTCTGCCGGGAGACATTCTTGTGGTGTTGGGCACCACCGAACAGCTCAGCTCTATGGCTTCTCAGTGAGCCTTTCCCTCACAAAGTTCATAAGCCCGGGCACTTCCACATCAAAGTCCAAGTAGTATAAATTTTCTGCGGGTTCTAACTTGAAAAAGTCCTTTAGGGTGGTAAGATACAGCTTTCCCTTCTGCAACTTAAAGCCCTCATAATGATAATGGTCTGGAAAGCTTAGCCTTTCCTCTATCTTTATGCCCAATCTTTCCAAAGTTTTAAAGAACTGCTCATTGTCTCCGAGCCCGCAAAAAGCTATAAAGCTTTTGTCTTTGAAATCTAAAATCTCTCCTTCCTCTGAGACCACCCTCCAGTTTTTTCTGTAAAGCTTAAAAGTGGGTTTTTCAATCTTGAACTCCCACTCCTTTAGGTCCTGATAGGTCAGCACCACTGCGTGCGCCCTTTTCAACCCGCCCAGTGGCTCCCTTAACCTGCCAAAGGGCAAAAGCCTGTCTTTTAAGTCCCTCTCCTTTAAAAGGACAAGGTCTAAGTCCCTCTTTAACCTTCTGTGTTGGAAGCCGTCGTCAAGGATGATCAACTGAGCCTTCAGCCCCTCATCCGCCAACTTTGCACCAAGGCATCTGTCTTCGCTCACCACCACGCTAACATTTTTTAAAAGCCTTGCCAACATGTAGGCTTCGTCCCCTACTTCTTTCCAGCTTGTCCTAACTTCTCCCCTATAGCTAACAACCACCGGACCCCTTGTGTTTCTTCTGTAGCCCCTCAAAAGCACTGCGGTATGGTAGTCCTCTGCTAAGTTCTGTGCCAAAAACCTTACCAAGCTGGTCTTTCCACTACCACCCACCGATAGGTTTCCCACGCACAGAACGGGCACCCTAAAAGAACAGGTCTTGAGAAATCCCCTATCATAAAGCCAGTTCCGCAGGCTAACTGCATAAAAGTATGGGTTTAGCCAGTTCATCTCAGCACAGCCCTTGCGTCCTTGAAAAGCAAAGAAAAGAAAAGAACTCCACCAATAATGGCGCTCAGGTATTGGGTAATAAACCTCCAAAGAATAACAAAGCTACCCAATGCGTAAGCGGAAAGGAAACCGGAAAAGACCTCCAAGCCCCCCACCTCGCCTACGCCACTTCCTCCGGGCGTGGGGCTCAAAAATATAGCATAGAGCAGGGCTATCTGCGAAAAAACAGCCCTCGAAAAGCTCACAGAGGGTTCAAAGGCAAATAGCAAAAAGGCTCCAGATAGCAAAAAGCAGATATACAGAAACACACTGCTGAGGGTAGCCAAGAGAATATGCACCTTTTTGTCCCTCAAAAAGAGCCTGCTTACGATGATGAACCTTTTCAAAGTGTATTTGACCTTCAGTATCAGGCTTTGGTTTTCGTTCTTGGACCTATCAAAGAGGTATCTGAGCAATTTGTAAGCCAAAAGGCTCAGCAATCCTAAAACTACCAATATAACAAAAAGCTTTATTGCCTCTTGGGTATGCTTATAAAAGTAATAGACTAAAAAAGGGAGCATAAAAACAAAAAAGCCCATTCCCGTTAGGGTCTTCATAACTACCACGCTCATGACTTTGTGCAATCTCCCTCCCTTTCTGGAGAGGGTGTATAAAGACATCATCTCTCCCCCCACATGGGCGGGTGTAATGGTAGCCCCAAAGGTGTTTATAAAAGAGACCAAGTAGCCATAAGAAAAAGAATACCTGAGGTTCATAGCCCGGGCAAGGATAAAGAGCCTGATGTTGTCAAAGGTGTGATAAAAAAACATGCTCAGAACAGAGAGGAATAAATACCTTTTATCAAGCAATGGGAGAACTTCAAAGATCTCTTTGCTCATAGTCCTTTTTAGCACATAAACAAAGGAGCCGGTAAGCACAAAGACCGTGAGGACAATTCCATACAATAATGGTCTTAGCATCTGTATAATAGTTTAAGCCCATGAGCATATTTTTGCTTGGTTCAGACCAGAGGGTTGTGCGTTGTGCTCGGGTGTCCTTTGCAAAGGATGAGCAAGTGGATCGGGAGCGGGATATAAAGCTCATAAAGTTTCTGTTTGAGAACAGGCACGCATCACCCTTTGAGCATGTGATACTAGCCTTTGAAAGCGACGAAGAGTTTTGGCTTTCCCTTTTGAGAAAGGTCAAAAACCCTACCTTTCAAGCCTATTGGGACGGCAAATTTTTGTGGCTGAACCTCAGAAATATCATAAACGCTTGGGAACACATGCCAGAGGAAGTTCTAAGTGTTATAGAAGAAAAACTGCCTGCGGTCTATTCTGTGGTGGTCGGGAAAGAGCCAAAAGATTATTCAACGGACAGTGCATATGTGAAGGAGCTTGTGGAAACATCCTCGGGCTTTGTGGGTTTAGTGGATAAGTTAGAGCTGGAGAGTCCAATGGATTACTACACCTTTGTGGTGGAGTGCCCTCTGTTTGTTGCACGCCAATGGCATAGGCACCGCTTTGGCTCATACAACGAAGTAAGTAGAAGGTATGTATCCTACGAGCCCGATTTTTACATTCCGGAGTATTTAAGGAAGCAGTCAAAGAGCAACAAACAGGCAAGCGAGGATGTGCCCTTGGAAGAACCTTGGAACTCCCTTTTTCTCAAAAAGATCAAGTGGTATGTGGAGGACCTAAAGACCCTCTATGCTAACATGGTGGAGAAGGGAACCGCCAAGGAACTGGCAAGGGGCATCCTTCCGCAGTTTATGAAAACGCGCTTTTACTGGACGGTGCCAAGGATCTCTTTGGATAACTTTATAACCCTGAGGACCCACCCACACGCCCAAAGGGAGATAAGGGAGCTTGCCCTGGCAATAAAGGATATGGTAGGATATAGGGGATGGGACAGGAATATGCGACTTTAAGGGTTCCCGCAAGCACCAGCAACCTGGGTGCAGGCTTTGACACCTTTGGGCTTGCCCTGAACCTATACAACTACTTTACCGCCCAGCCTTGGGACAGATGGGAGTTTGAGCTACATGGAGAAGGGCAAGGACTTCCAAAGAACGAAGAAAACCTCTTTGCCAGAGTATATCTAAAAGCCTGCGAGCTCTTTTCCCAAAAGCCCATTCCTTTGAAGGTTAAGATGAAAAACCACATTCCCACCGCAAGGGGGCTCGGCTCCTCTGCCACCGCCATCGTGTCCGCCATAAAGCTCTGGGAACACTTCCATCAAAGGAGCTTGAGCTTGGAAGAAAGACTAAGGATAGCCTTTGAGTTTGAGCCACATCCGGATAACCTACTGCCAGCCCTTCTTGGAGGCTTTTTAGTGTGTGCAGTAGGCGAAAGGGTCCATTATCAGAGGTTGGACTTTCCGGAGGAACTAAAGGTGGTGGTTTGCATTCCAAATTTTGAGCTTTCCACAAAGAAGGCACGGGAGGTATTAAGGCAGGAAGTTTCTTTGAAGGACGCAGTCTATAACATACAGAGGGCGAGCCTTTTGGTGGCAAGTCTTTGCAAAAGGGACTATCAAGCCCTTAGGGAGGCGGTAAAGGACAGGCTTCATCAACCCTACAGGAAGTCCCTAATTCCAAACTTTGAGAGGGTTTTAGAAAGCGCATACTCGGAGGGTGCCCTTGCGGTCTTTCTAAGTGGGGCTGGTCCCACCATAGCCAGCTTTTGCCTTGAGGGGGAGGACAAGGTAGGAAGTGCCATGGTTTATGCCTTTCAAGAGGCGGGCATATCTGCAAGGTATTTATCCTTGAAGGTGGATAAAGAGGGGGCAATTTTTACCACAGCTCCAACTTTAGAGGGTTGAGGCTAATGAGCTTTGGCAGAAATTCCCTCAACCGTTTTGGCTCCACCTTAAGAAAAACCTCCAGCAGATTGCCATACGTCCGGGTTTTTGCAAAGGGTAGCTCCCTCAGGACCTTTTCTCTGCCTTTGGGAAAGGCCGCCAAGATCAGCTTTGTGAAGGGAGGTAGGTTTTCTTCCCTTCTTTTTTCCAGCTCTTCCTCCAAAAAGTCATCCCTTAGATACCTTTCCACGAGCTCCTCTTCCAAGAAGGTTTGCAGATAAAACTCCTGCTCCGCCATTGCCCATGCCCTGTGCACATACTTGTAAAACTCCTCCTCTGCGTTAAAGTTAGGAAGGGAAAGCAGGTTGTCTCCATGAACCAAAAAGACCTTTTTGTAGGTGCCCGAGAGAGAAGGTTTAGTGTCAAAGTGCAAGCTTTCTTTTACAAGTCCGTATTTTTCCAGCTCTTCCACTGCCCTTTCCACACCAAAGCCTTGGGGAACCACAGGACCCTCGCAGTGGGGACAAGTGGGAGGACCAGACCATTTGCAGCGGGTGCAAAAAAGACTGTTTTGGCTTTTACTTAAAGTCAGAAAGGTGCCACACTGGGGGCATTCTGCCAAAAACTGGCACTTGGGACAGTATGCATAAGAGTAGCCCGTTTTTCTGATCAAAAGAAGGGAGTTGTCCTCTAACTTTGAAAGGAGCTCTTGGGAAAAAACTTCCTCCGGCTTTCTTTTTAGAATTTTCACACTGGCGGAGTAGCCAAGTCTTTCCAACTGCCAAGCACCGATCTTCACCTTTTGGTAAGTATCCACTCCAAGGCTTGTGGTGTAGTAAAAAAACTGAGAGCCGTAATACCTGTAAAGGTGGAAAAGATAGTTCCTAAGGTCTATCCCGTTGTTTAGCTTTGTATTTTGGTCCTCAAATAACACAAAGGCAAAGGGCTCCTTAAAGGGCACCAAAAGTCCGAGCCTTGAGCTCAGGATCACCCTTCCCTCCTCCTGTGCCAAAAACCAGTTTTTTACAAACTGTCTTGGGCTATCAAAGGAAGAGAGAGAAACCACCCGATCTCCAAAAAGGGGCTTTAGTTCCCTCATAAGGTAAAGAAGCGTGGAGTTCTGAAAACAAAATATGGGAATGCTTTTGTTTTCACTTAGGGCGGACTCCACCAAAAGGACAAGATGTTCTAAAAGCTTTGAAAGGCTTCCCACCACGAGCACTGGCTTTTGGACGCTTTTTATCAAGGATATGCTACCCTGCCTTAGCTGGCTTTTTGGGTTAAAGGCAAAGTTCTGCATCAGCTCCTTTTCCACTTTGACTATACCCCTGGAGACCAAAAACTGCAGGTCTTGGGAGGAAAAACCTTCTTCTTTGAGCTCCTCCCTTGTGGCATAAAGCCTCTCCCTGAGGTAGCTTAGCAGTCTTACCCTTTCTGCGTAGCTTTTGGTTTTTTTTAGCTTAGAAAGGGCAACATCAAAGGGAAGATTAAGGCTGAAAAGCTCCACCTCCACATTTACTGCAGACCAATCTTCCACCACCTTCAAAAAGCCCTTTTCCAATAAAAGCATCACAAACTGCCATCCAAACCTTTTCTTGGCTGTTTCCTCCCTCACCCTTTTGTTTTTTTCCACCCAGTCTAAAAACCGCCCGGTCCTTTGGTCCAAACCCACAAAGGAGGAAAGGGAGACCTTAAGAAATCTTTCCTTTTTCCAGTTCCACTCGGAGGGCAAAAGTTCCCATAACAACCGCCAAGGTATTAAGCCATAGAGCATGGCGGTGTCCTTTAGGGCTGAGAGGTTTTTCTCGGAGGTCAGGGGCACCTTGTCAGGAAACACCACTTCCTTGACCTGTCCGTCATCAGAAACGCCCACCACGAGCCCAGTTTTTCCGTCCACCAGAACCCTAAAGCCTACGGGGGAGCCTTCATAAGGAAAGTTCGCTTTTATCCTTTCAACCCTCCCTCCGGGGAGGGCAACCCTCAAGCTCAGTTCCATGTTTTTAAAATAGTATAAGGAGGGCTTGAGGATGAAATTAACCCTAAAACAGCTTGAAACACATCTTTTCAAAGCGGCAGACATACTGAGAGGAAAGATGGACGCCAACGAGTATAAGGAGTATATCTTTGGCATGCTCTTTTTGAAGAGGCTCTCCGATGTTTTTGAGGTCAAAAGGGAGGAGCTAAGAAAGAAATTTAAAAGCGATGGCTACTCGGACGAGGACATAGAGGAACTCCTTGAGGATCCAGACTCATACGAAGACACCTTTTTTGTGCCAGAAAGGGCACGATGGAACAACCTTTTGAACCTAAAGGAGGATGTGGGAAGCCAGCTAAACAAAGACCTATCCGCCATAGAGGAGGCAAACCCAGAGCTTGAGGGAGTTTTAAAACACATAGACTTTAACGCCCAAAAGGGAAAAACACGGCTAAAGGACCAACAGCTTATAGACTTGATCCATCACTTTAACAAGTATCGGCTTACCAACGAAGATTTTGAGTTTCCAGACCTTTTGGGTGCAGCCTACGAGTATTTGCTTAAAGAATTTGCAGACTCTGCGGGCAAAAAGGGAGGAGAGTTTTACACGCCTCCGGGAGTTAAAAAGCTTATGGTTATGCTTGTTAGACCACAGGAAGGCATGAGCATATACGACCCAACGGTGGGTTCTGGTGGTTTTCTCATTTCCGCCCGGCAGTATGTGGAAGAGCAAGGACAAGACCCCGCCAGATTATCCCTTTTTGGGCAGGAGCTTAACGGTCTTACTTGGTCCATCTGCAAGATGAACATGATCCTTCATGACATACCCGACGCCAACATAGAAAACGAAGACACACTAACCAACCCAATGTTTGTGGAGAACGGCTATATAAAGCAGTTTGATATAGTCCTTGCCAACCCGCCCTTTTCCCAAAATTACAGCCGGGCTAACATGAAATTTCAAGAACGATTTAAGTATGGCTGGACCCCAGAAACGGGCAAGAAGGCAGACCTAATGTTTTTACAGCATATGATCGCAAGCTTAAAGGAACAGGGCACCTTAGCAACAGTTATGCCCCACGGAGTTCTCTTCCGTGGAGGTGTAGAAAAGGAAATAAGAAAGCAGATCGTAGAGGATGACCTAATCACCGCCATAATTGGCTTGCCCGCCAAACTCTTTTACAATGTAGGCATACCCGCCTGCATAATAGTCATAAACAAAAACAAACCCCCAGAGCTAAAAAACAAAATACTTTTTATAAATGCAGACAGGGAATACGGAGAGGGAAGAAACCAAAACTACTTGCGACCTCAAGATATAGAAAAGATCGCCACAGTTTTTCACGAAAAGAGAGAGATTCCCAAATATTCACGGCTTGTTTCCCTTGAAGAGATAAGAGAAAACGACTACAACCTGAACATAAGAAGGTATGTGGATAATTCACCAGACTCAGAGCCAGAGGATGTCCATGCCCACCTTTTGGGAGGTGTGCCAAAAAGGGAATTAGAAAGATACAAAGGGCAAATGCAAAAGTTTAACTTTACCCCAGACAAGCTTTTAAGGGCAAAGGACGAGCATTACATGGAGTTCATCCCAGAACTAAAGGAAAAAAGCCAAATAAGGCAGATAATAGAGCAGGACCCAGAGGTGGAAAAGGTCATTTCAAGGCACAAAGAGGAGTTAAAAACATGGTGGCAACAAGTAAAGCCCCAAATTGAAAACTTCCCCCACAAAACCAACAAAGTTCTGTGGGACTTCAAAGGCACAGCCTTAGCGGAGCTAAAACGAAGGCTTGGACCTCTTGGAGTTTTGGACGAGTTCCAGATTGCGGGTATATTTGCCAATTGGTGGGAAGATCTAAGGTATGAATTTAAAAGCGTAGTTTCCAGCGGTTGGGACAGAAATCTGGTAGATGAAGAAGACCTAAAAGAAAAGTTCTTTAAAGAAGAAATCCAAGAGATAGAAGAGCTAAACCAGAAATTGAGCGAGCTTGAGGGAGAACTAAACGAGATCTTAGAAGAGGTGGAAGATTGGGACGAAGAAGAGCAGGGAGAAAAGACCGCCAAGAATGTAAAGGGCTATTTAAAGGAAATGCTAAAAGCCCTAAAAGACTCCCAAACCGCCCAAGAGATAAAAGGGCTACTTTCAAGAATTGAGGAAAAAGAAAGAGAGATAAGAGCCATCAAAAGGACACTAAAAGAAAAATCCGCAGAGATTGAAAAGGGCTTGGAAGCAAAAAGACAACAGCTAACGGAAGATGAAGCAAAGGAGCTAATCATAGGCAGGTTTTACAGGGTTATAGAGTCTTACCTTGAAAAGGAGCTAAACAACGAAAAAAAGGCACTTATAAAGATCTTTGAAAACCTTTGGGACAAATACAAAACTTCTTTGGAGGAGCTAAAGGAAGAAAGAGACCAAGAGGTGAGAAAGTTGGAGGAGTTTTTGGCAGGACTTGGATACTACGAAAGGGCGTTTTTGAAAGATAAGGATGATTTTGTGTAAAGTGAAAACCGCTTTTACTTTATGCGAAGGTGTGGGAGGCTTTGGTTATGGCAGATGATAGGAAACCTAAAGAACCACAGGGATTGCCAGAAGGGTGGAAGTGGGTAAGATTTAAAGATTATGTTTATTTTCAAGAGGGTCCAGGGCTAACCTCAGACCTATTTGAAGGTCGGAGCGAAGGTATCCCATTTTTAAATATAAGGTGTATTCAAAATAACCAGCTTTTGAAGGATAAGCTTCAGTTCGTTGATGAAAATATAGTGCGAAAACATTTTAAACATTTCCTATTACAAGAAAATGACCTCGTGGTCTCAAGTTCTGGCACTTTAGGACGAACCTTATTTATAAAAAAAGAACATTTGCCACTTCTATTAAATACATCAATCATAAGAATGCGACCTACGAATGAGTCATTATCAAGGTTTTATTTAAAATATTTTATTGAGTCTGAGTTCTTTCAAAAAGAGATTTATAGATTAAGCACTGGTAGTGCCCAAAGTAATTATGGTCCATCCCATCTAAAAAGAATTTTTTTAATCCTCCCCCCACTTTCCGAGCAACGCAAAATTGCCCAAATCCTTGAGACTGTTGATAACGCCATAGAAAAAACCGAGAAGATCATAGAAAAATACAAACGCATAAAACAGGGCTTGATGCAGGATTTACTCACCAAGGGCATAGATGAAAAGGGCAACATCAGAAGCGAAAAGATGCACAAATTTAAAGACTCTCCACTTGGAAGGATACCAGAAGAGTGGGAAGTGGTGAGATTGGGAGAGATTTTGAAGTTTTTGAAAGGTAAAACACCAAGAAAACTTTACGATTACGAGGAAGAAGGAATGACAATATATCTAACTCCAGAATATTTGAGAAAAAATAAGTGCGATGTTGCATTTTGCAAAAAAGAGGAAACTTTATTAGCAAATGAAGACATTATAATTCTCTGGGATGGTTCAAATGCTGGAGAGGTTTTTTGGGCGGAAAAGGGAGCGGTAGCATCTACGATGGCAAAAATAGATATTACTTCAAGTGATTTTCCCATTTATAAGAAATTCCTATACTATTATCTTAAAAGCAACGAATTTGTTTTTAAATATCAGGTCAAAGGTTCTGGAATTCCACATTTTGAAAAAGATATTTTGAATACATTGAACAGTGTTTTCCCCCCTCTCTCCGAGCAAAAACGCATTGCGGAAATTCTCTCACAAATAGACCAAGCCATAGAAAAAGAAGAAAAATACAAACAAAAGCTTGAAAGGTTAAAAAAGGGACTAATGGAGGACTTGCTTACGGGCAAAGTTAGGGTTAATAAATTATTGGAGGGAGAAAATCATGGGATGGCTTGATGAAGAGCATCAGGTAGAAAATTCCTTTCTTGCACAGCTTAAAAGGCTTGGGTGGGAAATATACAGGCAAAACAAAGAAGACGCAGAGGATACAAAGGAGATCACGGGCTTTAATAAAGACCTTGAGCCAATTTATGGCACCACCAAAAAGTTTAGGACCACCTTCCGAGAGGTGATCCTTGAGGATGTTTTAAGGCAGTCCATTAAAAGGATAAACCCATGGATAGAGGAGGACCAAATAGATTATGTGGTTAGGAGGCTAAAAGACCCACAGGCTAATTCACTTTTTGAAGCCAACAGAGAAATTCACGAGCTACTCCTTGAGAACATACCAGTATCCGAAAACAGAAAAACAAGAGAAAAAAGCCCGTCGGTTTATATCATAGACTTTAAAAACCCGGAGAACAATTCTTTTATAGCCATCTCCCAGTTTAAGGTGAATATTCCAGGAACAGAAAAGCACATAGTCCCCGATATTGTCCTGTTTGTAAATGGCTTGCCTCTTGTGGTGGTTGAGTGTAAATCTCCATCCAGGGCAGACCCTATTGGAGAAGCCATAGAACAGATTTTTAGATACTCAAACAGAAGAGGAGAAAAGGAAGGAAACGAAAAGCTTTTTTGGTATAACCTTTTTAGCGTGGCAACCGCAAGATATACCGCCAAGTATGGCACCATTACAAGCGATTATGAGCACTTTGTAGAGTGGAAGGACCCATACCCCTATTCCCTTTCGGACATAGACCCAACCGCAACCACCATTACAAGCCAGCAGATTTTGGTCCAGGGTATGCTAAACAAGAATACCCTTATTGAATTGCTTCATACCTTTACCATCTTTAAAGATAACATTAAGGTAGTTCCACGATACCAGCAATACAGGGCGGTAAAAAAGATCATAGAGCGTATAAAGAATGGAAAAACTCCAGAAGAAAAGGGCGGAATAGTTTGGCATACGCAAGGTTCCGGAAAGTCTTTGACTATGATGTATGTGGTTAGGGCTATGTTCCACGACGAGGAGCTGAGGAAATACAAGGTTGTTTTTATTACCGACAGAAAGGATTTAGAGAGGCAACTTAAGGGCGTTTCAAAGGGTGTGGGTTTTACTGTCCATGTTGCAAGAAGCGTGGAACATTTAAAGGAGCTTTTGAAAACAAACACCCCAGACCTTGTTATGGGCTTGGTGCATAAATTCCAAGAGAGAGAGCTAAAAGCCCCGTTTCCTGTGCTTAACACATCTCCCAACATCTTGGTTATGATTGACGAAGCCCACCGGAGCCAGTATAAGTTTTTGGGTGCCAACCTGAGGCATGCCCTACCCAATGCGGTAAAGCTTGCCTTTACGGGCACGCCCATAGAAAAGACAGAAAAGACCTTTGGAGATTACATAGACAAATACAGCATAAGGCAGGCGGTAGAGGATGGCGTAACCGTTGAGATAGTGTACGAGGGAAGGGTGCACGGTGCGGAAATTTCCGACGAAGAGTCTGCCAATAGAAAGTTTGAGGATGTGTTTAAGGACTTTTCTGCAGATGAAAGAAGGCTTACTCTTGGTAGAACATTGAAATTATACCTTGAGGCGAAGCAGGTAATAAGGGACAAGGCAAAGGATATGATAGAGCATTACATAACCCATGTTTTTCCAAACGGGCTTAAGGCACAGGTGGTGGCGGTTTCCCGCCTTGCGGCAATTAGGTATAAACACGCCCTTGAGTTAGCCCTAAAGGAGAAAATAAAAGAGCTTGAGGAAAAAGGAACAAACTTAGACCTTGAGACCCTAAAAAGGCTAAAAGTTGCGGTGGTAATCTCCGCATCTCCCAACGACGACCCAAATATTTACAAAAAGGAATACACCGACGAAAACGAGCACAAAAAGAACATAGCAAGCTTTAACCTCCCCTTTGGAGTAGCCACCCAAGATGGGCTAACTGGTGATGTGGGCATACTTGTGGTTAATAACATGCTTATAACTGGCTTTGATGCACCCATTGAGCAGGTGATGTATCTTGATAACATCCTTAAAGGCCACAACCTTTTGCAGGCAATTGCAAGGGTCAATAGGGTTTATAACAAAAACAAAAGCTGTGGCTTTGTGGTGGATTATGTGGGAGTTCTAAAACACTTAGAAAAAGCCCTTGCCATATACGCCGACGAAGATATACAGGAGATCACCCAGG
>Ga0308396_1000084_pt1 | contig 67307 bp, 62 predicted proteins | sample Hotspr2SamplePe2_FD_202359 | JGI IMG/M metagenome (GOLD analysis project Ga0308396, IMG submission 202359) | Hot spring phototrophic mat microbial communities from Mushroom Spring, Yellowstone National Park, Wyoming, United States - 20050930_Pe2 ... | reverse complement strand
CTGGACCTAAGCTTCAGGAAGAACCAACTCGACTTTTCGTTCCTTTGGAAAATCCTTTCTATCGGCATTCCGGCTTCCTTAGCTCAACTTTCTATGTCCATAGCGATTTTCATTCTCAACAAGTTCGTGTCTATCGCTGCTGGAGCGAAAGGTCTCGCCGTCTTCACGAGTGCTTGGAGGATCATAAACTTCGGTACTGTACCGATGCTGGGTATATCTGTCGCAGTTACATCGGTGGTCGGGGCGGCTTACGGAGCTGGGGACATGAACAAGCTCGAGAAGGCTCATTTCTATGCGATCAAACTTGGCTTGATGATAGGAATTTCTGTCATGGCGATCGTGCAGATCTTCTCCAAACAAATAGCGTTCCTGTTCGCCTATTCGAGGGAAGGTAGCACCATATTCAACGACATCGTCAATGCTCTGAGAGTCCTGAGTTTGTTCTTGCCCGGCACACCCTTCGGTATGCTCACCTCAGCTATGTTTCAAGGCATTGGGCACGGTGTGAAAAGCCTCACAGTCACCATCTTCAGAACGATCATACTCCAAGTATTTTTCTGCTGGTTCTTCGTCAGCCTCATGAAAATCGGGCTCCAAGGTGTTTGGTGGGGCATCGTGATAGGGAACTTAACGAACGCGGTGGTCGCATTCAGCTGGGGCAAGAGCGTGATTCAAAAGCTGAAAAACAGCAAATGGGTATAATAACCTGGGTGAGGATGCTGACAAAGGAAAGCACTTATATCCCATTCCTTTTCTTGTTGATCAATGTAAAGCTTCTATTGTTCTACCTTTTCACGGTCGGTATCACGCCTGTGCAGAGTTACGTTTCAACCTTTTTGTGGTGTTCCTTGCTCTGGTTGGTTTTCAGCACTTTCTTCAAAAAGAAACAGTTTGTGCTGTACTCTGTATTATCTACCATGTTCATCGTGGATTATCTCTACTTTCAAAACTTTGGCACATTACCTTCAATCAAGCATCTGCTTTTGTTGCCACAGCTTCCAAAGGTTGGCTCCAGCATAAAGTATTTCTTGAACCCCGTGTCCTTGTCTTTCGTTGGGGACATACCGTTGTTGATCTTTCTGGACAGAAAGTTTCTGAAGAATCTCTCCGATCATCAAGAATCGTCACATAGAGACGTCGGGCTATTCATGATGCTCTGCCTTGCCTTCGCTTGCTTTCCAGTTTTTCTGGAGAAATTGAAGCCTATACAGTTCTTCAACAGATATGGTTTGGTGGCGTACCACGTTTACGATCCCGTGTACCTGCTGGCCTTCGAAAAACGCGCTTTTTCGACACCCTCCGCACACACGCAGCCCAAATCCGAGCCGAGCGGGAAAAGTTTTTCGGCCATTGCCAAGAACAGAAACGTGATCGTTGTCCAGTTTGAATCGTTAGAGAACATGCTCCTGCGAAGGACGTACAATGGCCAACCCATAACACCGAATTTGAATTCTCTACTCGAGAAGGATTCTATCTACTTCAGCAATTACTTTCAGCAAACAGGGTCAGGAAACACTGCGGATGCAGAGTTCGTCAGCCTGACGTCGTTGCACGTGCCGGGGGATCATCCCGCGTACGAAGCGTACAGTGAAGTTCAGTTGGACGGGTTAGTTCGGACTCTCAAAACGGCAGGCTATTACACGGTTGCGATCCATGGAAACACGAAGAGTTTTTGGAACAGGGAAAGGGCTTACACATCGTTGGGATTCGATGATTTTCTGAGCTTGGAGGACTTACAGCAAGACGAGATCGTAGGTATGGGGCTGAGCGACTTTTCTCTTTATAGACAGACGGTCGAGGCCCTGAAGGGACTACCCCAACCGTTCTTTGCTTTCATCGTAACCCTGTCCAGCCACACACCTTTCATCTTGCCACAAGAGCTGAAAGCGCTCACGCTGAAAGGCAAGCACACAGACACGCTGTTTGTGAACTACCTTCAGGCAGTCAACTATGCGGATCGTGCGTTTGGATATTTTCTACAACTTTTGAAAGAATCAAGATTGTACGAGAAATCAATCATCGTGGTGTACGGAGATCATGTCGGCCTGTATCCTTTCCACAGGGAGACGAAGCTTTTGGTCAGCGAGTGGTTGAACGAAGAATACGATTTTCTCAAGGCGTTGAACGTGCCCTTGATCGTTCATGTACCGGGGCTTGGAAAGTGTCACGAGGTGAAGAATGTTGGGGGACAGGTGGATTTCACTCCCACCATACTCAACTTGCTTGGGCTGAAATGCGATTTGAAATTGTACGTTGGGAAAGATCTGTGCAATGACGAAAGCTTTGTGGCTTTCAGACACCATCTGCCAGACGGTTCATTCTTCGATGGCGAAAGGTTCTTCATGGTATCTGAAGACGGTACAATAAGAAAAAGTGTTGGCTTCGACATGAGAAGGAACGAGCCGATGCCCTACTACGAATTCCTCGATGGATACCAGCGGGCCATAAGACAGATCGAGGTATCGAGACATTTCTTGGAAAGCTTGAAATCGAAAGGACCGAGTAACTTTGAGGCTCGATAGGTACCTCGCGAACAGTGGTGTTGGGACAAGAAGCCAAGTGAAAAAGCTCATAAGGGACGGGCGAGTGAGGGTGAGCGGCAGGATTGTGACGGACCCATCGTTCAAAGTTAAAGAGAACGATGTTGTGGAGTGTCTGAATGAGCGTGTAGAACCACCGCGGCATGTGTACCTTGTGCTTTTCAAACCTGCCGGCTATGTTTGTGACAAAGTCGACGACGCGAATATTTTTGATCTGATAGATCATCCTAGGTCCCGAGAATTCCACGTGGCCGGAAGGTTGGATAGGGACGTCGAAGGTCTGCTGATTGTGACCACGGACGGTTGGTTCACTCATTTGTTGATCGATCCAAAGTCACGCTTAGAGCGAGAGTATCTGGTGTGGGTAGAGGGAAAGATCGACGATGAAATGAAGCGTAGGGTGGAAGTTGGTCTCAAATTGAACCAAGAACGCTTTGCGCCTGCGAAGATCGAAGAGGTGGAAGAAGGACTCGTTAGACTTGTCCTTACCGAGGGGAAATACCACGAAGTGAAAAGAATCATCACAGCGATTGGTTTGAGGTACAAAAGGATCGTACGGACCAGGTTTGAAAACATTACGTTGGAGAATCTCGTCGTTGGTGCGTACAGAAACCTCAGGGACGAGGAAGTCAAAACAATCGTTCAAATCGCAACGAAGAACAGACTCAAATCACGACAGTTGAAAGGGCTATGAAAAGCTGACCAAAAAAGTACGTGGAGAGTACCATGAAGTTTCTCAACGGAAGCTTCTTGACGAACTTGTCCCAAGCCAGATACGAATCAGAGAACGCGAAGAGTATTGCACCGGTCGGAATCAAGGTTCGTGCTTAGTATATCTCATGCCTTAACACGGCGAAACTCAGTGAAAGCATCGTCGCTATCATGACTGTGTAAAGGAGAACGGGGATTCTCATTTTTCCGAGATGGTTTTTTAGAAAGACGTACTGGAACAGAACGATACCGTAAATGAGGGCGAAGATCCACCAGGCACTTACTCCAAAGAGTTTAAGGGAGGCGATGGTGTAGAGTAGATGCGTCGTGAAAAATGCGAGCATGCCTTGAACGAAAAAAGAATTGAACTCCAAAAAGACGTCTCCCATCAAGCTGAAGATCAGTCCCACGAAGATGAGCCATTCTGGTCCCTGCGCGTTGAGCATCGCGATCGCTCCAATTAGAACCGTTGTGAGACCTTTGAAAACGACACACACTCTGGAGCGATTCTTAAGCAAGATCGTGCTCAACATAGAACCCAGAGAAGCAAAGAACAACCACAGAGTTAGCTTGAGTTTCAAGTTCTTCCTCCAACTGTACTTTCGTTCAGCATCGATCCTTGTCCCAAAGGTGGTGCTGTCAACCTCATAGTTGAGATAGCTCACACCGCTCAAGGGTTTGTTTGAAAACATGTGGTTCCATGTGCTCACGTAAACCACAGGCTTACTGTTGAAATACTCAAACTGATCCAACGCCAGCTCCGCTTGATTGTGTAAGTTTTCAAGCTGGAAGTAAGTTTCACTGTCACAAAAGTCGTCGGGAAAATGAATTCGATCTGAATAGACGAAGAAGGTCTCTATATCGTAGAACCTACCCCATTTGTAGAACCTGTACAAATCGTACAGCAAATCCGTCAGAGCGTTTGGATGGTCCTCGTCCCAAAAGACGATCGTGTATTCGATCCTGTCACCGTGATCGTGGACGAAAACTTCCTTGATGCCGTTCTTCCTGTCGAACTCTGGCAAGCGTAATACCAAGGCAAAAGCGTAGACTGACAACAACAAAGACAAAACGATCATTTTTCTCAAAACCATCACTTCACCCCCAAACACAGTATGTAAGAGATGAGCCCAGCGACCAGAGGTGTTGCAACCCAGGCAAGTACAATGTTCAGGACTATTCGAGGGTTGGACAGCTTTGCACCTCTTGCGTATCCCAGACCTATCACCGCCCCAACGATCGCCTGTGAAGAAGAGACGGGAATACCGACGAGGCTGTAGACCCAAACAGTGATTGAATGAGCCAAAACGGCGATCATCCCTGAAAAATGATCCAACGCGATGATACCTTTCCCAACGGTTGCGATGACACCTTTGCTGAAACTGATCATACCCAGACCGATACAAAGACCTCCGATCAGAGCGGCCTTGGTCACGCTCAACAGATTGCCAACCAATGCACCGGTCACGTTGGCCACGTTGTTCGCTCCGAGCGCGTAACAACCATAGAAACCGACGAGCCAAGAACCCACCGTTATGAACCTGTCCTGAAGTTGAACCGATCTGATACGACGAAACAGGATGGCCAAGATCTTATACAACAAAAAACTTATCACAGCCGCACCCGTCGGCGTGAGCACCCACACAACAACGAACTTCAACATGGGTGCCCAATTGACGTTTTCAAAGCCGAACCTGAATATGTTGGTTCCCACGACACCACCGAACACAGCCTGAGAAGTCGAAACTGGGAATTTGAGAACTGTCATGATGGTGACCGTCGACGCTGCAGAGAGGACCGCCAAAGCGCTGTCGAGCACCAGCCCGGTGGTGATAGCCGAGACGTTCAGAAGGCCTTTCGATCCACCCACGACCGCCCCGAGGACCACGAAAAGAGAGCCAAAGATCATGGCAGGTTTGTGAGGTATCAACCCGGAGGCAATCGTTGGACCGAAGACGTTTGCTGCATCGTTGGCTCCGAGTGACCAACCTAAGAAAACCGATGGAAGAAGGTACCACCACACGCGCCAACACTCCCGTTGAAAGTATTACGATACTGTAGTAGATTTTACAGAAAAACGGGCTTTCGTTGCAACAGCAAGAAGGTTGTTTCTATAATATCTTGGAGGGATCGAAGATTGATTTACGGAATCATCCTTGCAGGTGGCAGCTCACAGAGGTTCAGAAGAGATACGCCAAAACAGTTCATCGATTTGGCAGGCAAACCCATTCTGCTCTGGAGTATCTCGACGTTCTCAAAGATCAGGGATTTCAGAAAGCTGATCATAGTGTTGCCGGAACGATGGTTTGAATTTGGCAAGAAGATCGTGCTCTCACACCTTGAAGATGAAAGATTAGAGTTCGTAGTCGGCGGTTCCACGAGAACCGAATCGTTGCTGAAAGGTCTCATGTTCGTGAAAGAGAACTATGGAGTGCAGGATGACGACGTGGCAGTGACGCACGATGCGGCAAGGCCCTTAGTGAAGTGCAAGGATATAGTGTCAAGTATCAAGATGTGTGAGAAATCATCGGCTGCGACGCTTGCTTTACCAGCAACTGAAACCGTTGCGATCTGCGAGAAGGACATGATAGTAAGCCTCACCGATCGAAAACGTACCTTCATTGTTCAAACACCTCAGACGTTCAAAATAAAGACTTTTCTTGAACTCTTTGAACGACTCACGGAAGTGCAAAGAACGAGTTTGACCGATGCGACGGGTGTCTTTGTCATGAACAACGTACCCGTATCGATCGTGGAAGGTGGTCCAAGAAACATCAAAGTTACGACGGAGCTCGACTTGTTGATCGCCGAAGTGATCGCCAGAACTCTTTCAGAGTGAGGTGCGGACGAAGCCCCCATCCACTTTCAGCGTCGTACCGGTTATGTAGGAAGCACGCTCGCTCGCGAGGAAAGCCACAGCAGCTGCGATTTCTTCTGGCTTGCCCAAGCGTTTCACATCGTTTTCCTCGGCCATCTGTTTCATGACCTCCTGTTCGCTCTTCTGCATCCTCGTGGCAGCCTCTTTGATCAGATGCTCGAGTCTCTCGGTCATGGTGTAACCAGGCGCAACACAGTTGAAAGTGATGTTGTATCTGGCGTACTCTCTGGACAAAGACTTCATCAAACCTGCTATGGCCATCCTGAGTGAGTTGGAGAGAAGCAAACGTGGCAGTGGTTCAAAAACTGAGACGGATGTTATGGCGATCACTCTGCCCCATTTTCTTTCAATCATTTCGGGTAAGAAGGCGTTGATCAACCTGACGGTGCTCATGATCAAAAGATCGAAAGCTAAATACCAATCTTCGTCGCGCAGCTCGAAGAAATCCCCGACCTTCGGTCCTCCAGAATTGATGATCAGCACATCCACCTGACCGACGGCCTTCTTCAGCTGCTGTATGTCTTCAGCCTTCGAAAGGTCTGCATCGAAGCCAAAGACCTTCGCAGAATACTGAGTCGCGATCTGTTTGGCGGTCTCTTTTGATTGGTGTCGCGCGACGATGAAGACCGTCGAACCTTCCTTGGAAAACTCCTCTGCAATGGCTCTCCCAATGCCTCGAGTCCCACCGCACACCAGCACTCTTTTGTCCGATAACTTGAGATCCATTCAGCTCACCCCAAGACTATTTTCTCACATCCCAGACAAACTTCCTGATAACAGACCTCTCATGAAGAGCTTTCCAAGAAAGATGTAGACGATGAGTGTCGGGAGGGCCGTCATGAGCGCTCCAGCCATTTGAACGTTCCACTCGACGAAATAACTGCCGGCCAAATTGTTGAGCGCCACGGTTATTGGTTGAACAGATGGGTTGGGTGTGACGACGAGACCGAAGAGGAAATCGTTCCAGATCGACGTGAACTGCCAAATCGCTGTCACTGCGAATGCTGGACCAGAGAGTGGGAGAATGACTTTGGCGAATATCTTGACAAAGCCAGCTCCATCAATCTTCGCCGCTTCAACGATGTCTACTGGAATGGTGGAATAATAATTTCTGAAGATCAAAGTCGTGATGGGTATTCCATAAACGCAGTGAACGAGAATCAAACCGGGTATACTCCCATAGAGCTTCGTCCTCTGCAGAACTTGCACGAGTGGTATCAGCACGCTCTGATACGGTATGAACATCCCAAAGGGTGTGAAGGCAAAAACCAAGTTGGCCCTTCTAAACTTCCATTTCGTCAGGACATAACCGTTCATGGAACCAAGCACCGAAGAGATCAGTGTTGCTGGGATGGTCAGATAGATACTGTTCATGAAGTTTCCCGAAAGGCCCCTCAGACCCTTCGCCTTGTCGCCGTACCAAACCCTCGTGAAACTGTTGAAACTTACTTCCTTTGGTGGAATCCACATCGTTCTCAAGCTTATCTCCTTGAAGCTCTTCAAGCTCGTCATGAGAAGAACGTATATGGGCATGAGATAGAAAGCAACAAAAACGATCAGCACCAGATACAACATTACCCTGCTCGCTTTCATCTTCTGACCTCCGATCTGATGCTGTACACCAGATACGGAACGATCAAAGCGGCAACGCACAGAAGAAGTATCATCGCTATCGCTGCTCCTTGAGAGAAATAGTTACCCCTGAAGGTTGTGTCGTACATGAACAGTGCAGGAACATCGCACGAGAAACCGATCCCACTTCCCGTCATAGCGAACACCAGATCGAAAATTTTCAAAGATATGTGCCCAAGTATGATGACAGCACTCAGAGTTACAGGTCTAAGGAGTGGCAGAACGATATATCGGTACAGCTGAAAGACGTTTGCACCGTCCAACTGGGCTGCTTCGTACAGTTCGGTGGGGATCGATCTTATACCTGAAAGATAAAGGGCCATCACATAGCCCGACATTTGCCAAACGGCAGCAATCACTACCGCTTTGATTCCTATGTTCGGATCGGTGTACCATCCACTTTTCAGAAACCCAAGACCCACCTTTTCCAACAACCAGTTCAGTCCAACGCTCTCCCCACCCGTGCCAGGATTCAGTATCCATCGCCACACCACACCGGTGACGACGAACGACACAGCCATGGGGAACAAATAGACTGTTCTGAAGAAACCCTCGAAGCGAACCTTCCTGTCGAGCAGAATGGCGAGCAACAGGCCTATGCCTATACTCGCGATCAGAAACAGGATCGTGAAAATGAGAGTGTTTTTCATGGATATGGCGAATCGAAAGTGCTGAAAAAGCCTGCTGTAGTTACGCAGGCCAACGAAGGTGAAATCTGGGAAGACGTCCCGCCAGTTCACCATCGAAACCCAGCCTGTCCAACCAATGAATCCATAAATGAAGATTCCAACCAGGATCAAAGAAGGAAGAATAAAAAGAATCGCGACGATTCTGTCTGTTTTCACTATTCACCAGCCCTCCATAAAAACGAGGGGCGGGGGAGCAAGCCCCCACCCTCACGAGTCATCACTGTGGAACGCCCTGAGCCTTGGCTATACTGACGAGAGCTCTCTGGGTTGTCTTCACATCTGGGCGAGCAACGAACAATGAGATGACGTCCTTGAAGTCGGTAACCCAGCTCTCGGATGCTGCCGCTCCGTGCATGACGCTCGGCACGATCTCGTGCTTCAGCCAATCCTCCATCGCGGATCTCTGATACTCTGGGAACAAGTTCTTGTCGATGTCCGTCCTGGCGGGGATTGAGCCCTTCTTGATGTTGAACGCAAGCTGCCCTTCTTTGGAACCCAAGACTCTCAGGAAGTTGATCACATTCTCTCTGTTCTTTGCACCCTTCGGCAGACCGAAGCTGTCGGACAGTGCGTCGAATATTCCATCGTTACCGGGTGCAAGGACCCAGCCAAAGTCGTAAAAGTTCTTCGCGTAGAAGTAACCGACCGCCCAGTCACCCATGATGTTCATCGCTGCTTTGCCTTCGACGATCAAAGCGCAAGCTTCGTCCCAAGTTCGAGCAGCATGATCGGAGTTCACATATTGAAGCATCTTGGCAAAGGTTTCAAGCGCATCCGTGACCCTCGGATTCGACCATTTGGTCTTACCGTTCCAGAGTCCCCTGTAACCCTCCGCTCCAAGTTTTCCGATCAAAACCGCTTCGAAGGCGTGCGCAGCTTCCCATCCATCCTTGGTACCGAGGGCCAACGGAATGATGCCGTGCGACTTGAGAACCTCGGCAACTTGGAAGAACTCGTCGAACGTCTTCGGTGGTTTGAGACCGTACTTCTCGAAAATCTTCTTGTTGTACCAAAGCACGTTGGCCCTGTGGATGTTGACCGGCGCAGACCAATATTCACCGTTGTAAGACACGATGTCCAGAATGCCCTTGGGCATCACTTTGTCCCATCCTTTCTCTTTGTACAGGAACGTGATCGGCTCCATGAACCCTGTCCTGACCCACGTATCGATGAGCTCGTGTCCCGCGTGGACCTGGAACGTGTCGGGTGGATCTCCTCCGAGCATTCTGGTTTTCAGCACCGCCTTTGCCTGTGCACCCGCGCCGCCAGCCACGGTCGCATTGATGATCTCCACACCTGGATACAGTTTACTGTAAATGTTGAAGAGTTCCTGGAGACCTTCCGCCTCTCCACCTGCAGTCCACCAGCTGAAGATCTCGATCTTAGCTGCAAACACTGCCACGACCAGACTCATCGCGATGAGCAGAACCAACCTACGCCACAACCACGCCTCCCCTTGAGATTTGTGCAACTCACTCCTGCTGCATGGCCGGTGTTCCAGCAAGTAGCTGAGGATCATCTGTTTGTTCATGCTTTTCATGGCTCTTGGGTCCAGTTTGCTGATGTTTTTCACTTGGTTTTCCCTCGCGCTCGCAGGTGTGGGTAAATCTTTCTCGAAAAGATGATACCTTATATAATGAACCAGGTTTAACCAAAACATGCAGGTCTCGTCATGCCCGATCGTGGAACTGTAAGATCAGATTTCCGCTTTCTGATCCTGCTACACTACCTCGCCCGTAATTTTTCGCTCCATTGCTCGTGATTTCTCACTCTTACTCTTTTCTATGGAATCGCTTCGACAGCAACAAACAGAACGACTGAGGGAGAAAAACACGATGACACAATCAATCAACGAGGAGGCTTGCGGCGTGATAGAATCTATTTGAGCAATCTTTCAAAGGAGGGTTTCCTGCATGGACAAGATCGCCTTCGTGGTGGACAGCACTGCCGATTTTCCGTTGGGTTGGAAACCACCTTTGGATTTGTACAAGTTGCCGCTCCGTATCATCATCGATGGGAAAGAATACCGTGACGGTGTGGACATCGATGTGGACAAGCTCTTTTCACTCATGAAAGAACACCACAGCGTTTCAACCTCGCTACCGAGCACTGAGGACATAATCAAGTTGTTCGAAGAGATAAAAAACAAGTACGATCAAATCTTTGTCGTAACGCTTTCACAGAAACTGAGTGGCACCTACAACGCGATCAGAATGGTCATCGAGAATTTCAATCTGCGAAACTTCCTCCTTTTCGACTCGAAAGGCGCCGGTGGAAAGATCTTCTACATCGTGGCGAGACTCATGAAAGATGTCTTGAACGGCAAAAGAATATCTCAGCAAAACGTTATCGACTACGGGAGAGAGTGCGAGATGTTTTTCTTGCTCGAATCTCTCGAGTACCTAAAAAAAGGAGGAAGGATCGGAAAGTTGTCGCTTTTCCTTGGAGAGTTGCTGCATCTAAAGCCCATTCTGAAGATCAACAGAGAGGGAGAGGTGTCCAAAGCAAGCGTTGCGATGAGTCAAGAAGACGCCATAGCGAAACTCGTCAACATGGTAGCGTCTTTTGTTGAGAAGGTTCCCAACTACGTTTTGTACGGTGGCTACGGTGGGATCCACATGAAAGAAAAGGTTGAACAGATTCTGGCGAAGTTCAAAAGGTGCGACGGCATCGCGAGGGTCGGTGCGACGGTGATGGTACACACGGGTCCGGAAGTGCTCGGCGTTCTCGTGGGCAAAGCTTTTTGAGGCTGGAGAGTGTACTGAGACTTCTGAGAAACACGTCGGCTTCCATGTATCAAAACAGTTAAGATCGTGGCACTTGTTTCTAAGATGAGCGAAAGAACAGCTGTCAGAGGTACCGATCTCGGAAACCAAGGAACACAAAAATGAGTCTTCGTCCGAGCGTGGTATGTGTTTAGTGGGCGAGATGATGTCACTGGGTGTCTTTTGCAGTTTTAGCTCTCGAGACGCCGAGTACTCATTCAGGAGAATCTTCTCAGGATGTACTCTTCAAATATGGGATCGATGATTTCGTAGTTTCCACGCGAGAGCTTTTCGACAAATCCAAGCTCGATGAGTTTTTTCACAGTCTTGTTCGCGACGCTCGGATTTGGAATCTCAAACTCTCGGAGTGCCTCAATGCTGAAGATATCTTTGTTGGAAGCGATCATGATCAAGACCTTGCGTACGTATTTCTGCCCGAGCACATCGAGTGTCATATCGTAGATGTGTCTTTCACGAGATATGAGTTGATTCAGTGCCTCGCCTAAATCCTTTTCCGTCGCTTCCTTCAAGCACGTGTTCCAAAGTTCATAAGCCATGATTTGAACATAGTACGGATGACCTTTGGTGATTGCATAGAATCTTTCCGCAATGCTGGATGAAATACGTTTGCCAGAACCTTCGAACTTCCTCACCAGGTAATCGGTTACCTTTTCTTTTGGTAGGAAGGAGCTCAGATCAAGTTGACTCCACAATGATACATGAGACCTTTTGACTGGAAAAAGAGCTCTTCTATCACGTGCCGTATCGAACTTGAGAACACAAAGATCACATTTGGTGTGGTTTGGAAAAATCCTCTGATCGAGCCTGGAAGTTTTTCAGAAACCATTCTGTACGCTTGAAATTCATCGATACAGACGATCAAAGGCGCCAGGAGGTCCCCGAGTTTTTCGAGTAATCTATAACTCTCTGAAAGAAGCGATTCTTCGTCAATATCTTTTCCAAGAGTAAAGCTCAAACCGTCTGTACCGATGGAGAAGCTCACATACCTTGAGAGATTCTTTAGATACTCTCTTATGAACTTCACAGGGTCATTCAGTTTGAGCAGCTCGAAAGATTTCGAAATCATCTTTGCGCAAAGATCTCTCACTGAAATCACGCTCAGAAGATCGAGATTAGATGCACTGAAAACCGCTTTCAGCAACGAATTTTTGAAGAAGCCATGTCTTACCGAACCTCCGTGGTGCAACCACAACAACATTGTTTCCACTTTGAACAGCACTCAGAAGTTGTGAGTACTCTCTTTCTCTGTCTATGAAGCAATCTGGATCGTAGTGCCTTCCGAATCTGAAAGGTTTCACAACAGCACCCCCTGGGGACATTATACCTCATGGGTATAATAACTTTTGACCCATTTGGTTAGTAACTTTTTGGTACAAAGGTTGATAAATGAGAACTTCTTTCACTGCGAGGGACTAAAGACATAATTTGATGATCATCACGTGCTTAAGGAAATTAGGAAATTTCCGAGGGCTCGCATATGCTTCTGTAGAATGAGGCGTCAACATCTCGTGTATTTTACGGTTTTGGATGCGGTAAAGCCCATTTGCTCGTCAGAATATGGTTTTTTTCAATATTTGACGAGATTTCCACAACGCATCTCTCAGCTTCAGACTCGTGACATGTGTGTTAGAATAAATGCAACTATTCTATCCTAAAGGGGGTATGCCAAATGAAAAGATTACTGGTTGCTGCAATCGCGCTTTTGGTAATCGTAACACAAGCTGCCACGTTCTTGACCATCGCCACCGGTGGCACAGCGGGAACTTACTATCCTCTCGGCGCAGGCATGGCAGACATCTGGAACAAGAACATCAAGGGCATGAACGCGATGGTACAGTCCACCGGTGCATCGGTCGCGAACATCAACCTGCTCAAGAACAAGGAAGTAGACCTCATATTTGTTCAGAACGACGTTGCCTTTTACGCGTACAACGGAGTAGAGCTTTTCAAAGAAATGTTCCCACAGTTAAGGGGGCTGGCAACGCTCTACCCTGAGACGGTCCAAATCGTTGCACTCGCCGACAGAGGAATAAATAGCGTTTACGATTTGAAGGGCAAGAGGGTCGCCGTGGGTGCCGCCGGAAGTGGTACTGAGGTGAACGCGAGGCAGATTTTGGCAGCGGCTGGGATCACCTACAAAGACATCAAGGTGCAGTATTTGAGTTTCGCAGAAGCGGCGAGCAACCTGAAAGATGGAAACATCGATGCCGCATTCGTCACCGCGGGACATCCGACGGCGGCTATCGTGGATCTTGCGGCAGTCAGAAAGATCGTGCTTGTTCCAGTCGCAGACGAGATCATAGCGTCTTTGCAGAAAGATTATCCATTCTATGTGAAGATCGTTGTTCCGGCCGGTACTTACAAAGGCGTCGATACGGATGCTGTCACTGTTGCCGTCAAGGCGATGCTCGCGGTCAGAGCGGAGATGCCGGAAGATCTTGCTTACCAACTGCTCAAGACCATGTATGCGAACCAAAAGAGGCTGATCGAGGCCCACGCAAAAGGTGAACTCATAATCCCGGAAACTGGTAAGGAAGGTATGTCCATACCGCTGCATCCAGGTGCGGAAAAGTTCTTCAAGGAGATGGGACTCTAAACGGTGAAGGCGTTCTTGCTCTGTGCCTTGCTGAGTCTCTTGTCGTGTCACTACGTTTTGGTCGTTGAAAGGCAAGGTCAGGTGATCTTTGAGAAAATTTTGTGCGACGGTAAGTTCACCATCGTGTTCGTTCATTCGGTGGAAAAGACGTTGGTGGAAGAATGTTTCACTATCGAACCTGATGGATCATTGATCTTGTTCGAGGCGCGGTACATTTCGTATGGGGCAGGTCTACCTTCAGACGCGGAGGGAGGATTCGCTTTCGAGCATGGAAAATTCCTTTTGAAGCTTCACAGAAGATTCGAGCGGATCACCCTCCGCTTTTCTCATATTGAAGGTCATGGCATACTGTTCAGCGATGGTACGGTTTGGTTCAAAGACATAGCGAACGTCAACGATGCATTGACGATCTACGTGAAGGTTCTACCTTCTCTGAAGTTGAAAATCTTTTGAGGAGGAATCATTGTGAACAACGAGAAGAACATAGCTGATCAAGCGAAGGAGGTACTCGAGAAGTACGACAGAGAGGTAAGTTACAGAAGTTTTAGAGGTTTCATGGCGAAGGTTGTGGCAGCCATAGCGATAACCTTCTCGGTGTTCCAGATCTACACGGCCGCCTTTGGTGTGCTGGACGCAATGATACAGCGCTCGATTCATCTGGCGTTCGGTTCCTGCTTGATCTTCCTGCTCTATCCGGCGAGCAAGAAATGGCCAAAGGACAGGTTGCACTGGTTCGACTTGCTGCTCGCGATCGGTGCACCTCTGACAACGATGTACATAGTTGCGAACTACAAGGCACTCGTCATGAGAGCAGGAACGGTGACCAGAGTGGACTTCATCGTTGGAATTTTGGGGATCGTACTCGTTCTGGAGGCGACACGCAGAATAGTAGGTTTACCGATAGTGATTGTCGCACTCGCTTTCATCCTGTACGCACTTTATGGAAGATACATTCCAGGCATAATGGCTCACAGGGGCATTTCGTTGCAGAGACTCGTCGGACATTTGTTCTACACGACGGAAGGTATCTTTGGAATACCGCTCGGCGTTTCTTCGACGTTCGTCTTTCTGTTCATCCTGCTCGGTGCGTTCCTCGAGAGGACAGGACTCGGACAGCTCTTCATAGACATCGCGAACGCGCTTGCAGGATGGGCTACAGGCGGACCAGCTAAGGTCGCGGTCTTCTCAAGTGGCATGATGGGCATGATTAGTGGTAGCAGTGTTGCGAATGTGGTCGGAACTGGTACCTTCACCATACCCATGATGAAGAAACTCGGTTACAAGCCGGAATTCGCCGGCGCAGTCGAGGCAACCGCATCGACGGGTGGACAGCTGATGCCACCCATCATGGGAGCCGCGGCTTTTCTGATGGCAGAATTCACCGGTATCGCTTATTCGAAGATAATAATTTCTGCCGCCATACCGGCAGCTCTCTATTACTTCGGTGTCTGGATGGGAGTACACTGGGAAGCAAAGAAACTGGGCCTCAGAGGTCTTTCAAAGGAAGAGCTTCCGAAGATGAGAAAGGTTCTGCTGGAAAGAGGCCATCTTCTGTTTCCGCTGGTCGCGATCATCTATTTGTTGGTGACAGGTTTCACACCGATGAAAGCCGCGTTGTACGCGATAGTTTTTTCTGTAGCCTCATCGCTCATCAGAAAGAGTACGAGAATAAAACTGTCGGACATCCCGGTGGCGCTCGAAGCTGGTGCAAGAGGAGCGCTGAGCGTCGTCGCAGCAACCGCTTGCGCTGGAATAATCATCGGTGTGGTGACGCTGACAGGCATAGGTTTGAAACTGGGGACCGCGTTGGTCGATCTGGCGCGCGGAAATCTCTTGGTGACACTCTTCTTCACCATGCTAACATCACTCGTGCTCGGAATGGGTGTTCCCACCACGGCGAACTACGTCATCACTTCAACGATCGCCGCACCTGCGTTGCTCAGGCTCGGGGTGCCAGTTCTTGCAGCACACATGTTCGCCTTCTACTTCGGTATCATTGCGGACGTCACACCACCGGTTGCACTCGCTGCGATGGCGGGCGCCGGCATAGCGAGGGCGAATCCCATGAGAACAGGCTTGACAGCTTCGAGGCTTGCGATCGCGGCGTTCCTCGTCCCTTATGCATTCGTTCTCTCACCTCAACTGCTCCTTGTGAACGTTTCTAACCCAGTGCGAGTGATCTGGCCTTTGTTGACATGCGTCGTTGGTTTGTTCTCGCTCTCGGGAGCACTGTCTGGTTATCTGCTCGGCAATCTCGCAGCGTGGGAGAGAGCCTTCTGTGGAATTGGCGGCGTTTTGCTTGTCGAACCGAGTGGCTACACCGACCTGATCGGTTTGGGTTTGATCGCGGTTGCGTTCCTATTCCAAAGAGCGAGAATGCGATTGACGAAGAAAGCTTGATCAATGAAATTCTTTCGGGTTTAGCGGCGTTGCTGCCAAATTTTTTTGTGATTTTGCCGATAATAAATCGGAGGTAATGAAATGAGGATAGAAAATTATCACGTGACGATGGTTTCGATGAACAGTCATGAGCGTTTGGTGCAAAGGCATGAGCGGCTCCAGATCGTTCGTGTCGTACAGCGAGAACCAGCGAAGATAGAACCAGCCAAACTCGAAATCAAACTCAGCGAAAAGGACAAAGCGAAACTCAGGTTGATAAAAGCGATCTTGGAGAAGCTGACGGGACGAAAGGTCAGGCTTTTCTTGTTGGAACTCTCCGAATCAAAGCATTCGGAAGAGATGCAAGCGGAGGTCACGAGAACTCAGTTTGGTGTCATCTACGAGCGGAGCGAGTACGAGAAGGAAAGTCAGTCGACGGACTTCTCTGCGAAAGGTTTCGTTGAAACGAAGGATGGTCGAAGGATCGAATTTGAGATCAACTTTCATTTCAGTAGGACGGTCGAGAAAAGCGAAATTTTAAGATTCGTGAGTGGGAATTTACAAGATCCGCTGGTTCTGAAGTTGGACGAAGCGCCTCTGGAGTTCTCAGACAAGAAACTGACATTGGATCTCAATTTGGACGGTGTGCTAGACGAAGTTCGCTTGCCAAGGAATGCTGTGTTTTTGGTACTCGATGCCAACGCGAATGGAAGGCTGGACGATGGCCGTGAGTTGTTCGGTCCTTCGACGGGTCATGGTTTCAAAGAGCTGGCCATGTACGATGAGGACAAGAACAACTGGATCGACGAATCTGACAGCATCTTCGTGAAACTGAGAGTTTTGAAGGTGAACCGAGATGGTTTCGAACTTGTGCCTTTGCTCGATGCCAACGTTGGAGCCATTTACCTCGGTTCTGTGAGAACACTTTTCAGCCTTTACGACGATGGAGGAATCTTGGGCAAACTCGACTCCAGCGGCATTTACCTAACAAAAGATGGTCGCGTGAGGACGATCCACCAGCTCGATTTGAAAGTCTAAGTTTAGATCACGAAGAGTTCCTTTTGAACGTAGCATACCGCACCCGTCACGACACCGAGCTCTGCAAGCTCTGCTCTTTTGAACTGAACGTGTTCGAGTATTTCTGCAGGGACCGCCCTGGAAATCACAGGTTCGATCCTGGCCAAGATCTTCTCGTACTGGTTGTAACCCATCCCACCAGACAAAACGACGACGTCTGGATCAATCAGACATACCGCGTTCGCTATCGCGAGTGCCAAATGCTCGCACGCGATGTCGAAGAACTCGTTGAAATCTGGATGTGACTCGAGCTCGTCAAAAACCTGTTTCAAAGTGGTTCGGATCTTTCTCTCCTCGAGGAACTGCTCGAACGTGTACCCAGAGAACCACCTCTCGAGTCTGCCAAAGCGATATTCGAGATCTTTTTCTGCAGACCAATCCGTCACAAGATAACCCATCTCACCCGCCATACCCCTCGAGCCTGTGTAAAGGGTTCCGTTCAATATCAGGCCCGCCCCAGTACCCGTACCGAGAGATACCAAGAGAACGTTTCCCAAACCCTTGGCGGCTCCTTTCCACATCTCGCCAAGGGCGTTCAGTGTGACATCGTTTTCGACAAACACGGGCACACTAAATTTTGCTTCAAGCATCGTCTCAAGTGGAACATCTCTCAAATCGAAAGCTGGCATGTATCTAACTTTTCCCGTATTTCGATCACAAGTACCTGGTACACCCACACCGATACCGAGCAGTTTGTACTCGTCAAAGTTCATATCCGTGAGTAAACTCGATATTTGGTCTATCAAATCGTCAGCAGATCGAATTTCTTGAATCTTTCTCTCGATCTTGCACTTCAAGTTACCATCCAGATCAGCTAAACCGGCCCGTATCTTGCTTCCACCAACATCAACACCTACAACGAAACGCCAATTTGGGTTGAACCCGAGTAACGTCGGACGTTTTCCGCCTCTCGCAGTGCTCTTACCTTTTTTTGATTCCTTCACAATGCCTTCCTTGATCAATTTTTCTACAGCTTGCGAAACCACAGGCTTACTCAAACCAGTCTTGATAGCTATCCTTGCTCTGGATATCGGTCGAAAACGTCTTAAGCACTCGAGGACCTTGGCTTCAGAATTTTTCAGGGTTAGTCTGCTTTTCGTCATTCCTTTACCGCTCCTTTGGCGAGCCCCTCGATCAAGAAGTTCTGGAACAGGAGTGCAAAGATTATCGGTGGAACCATCGAAACGATACCCGCAGCACACATGAGTGGATGATTGGTGTAAAAGCGGCCCATGAATTCAGAGATGCTTATGGGCAAAGTCTTTGCTCTCAAGCTTGAAGTCAAAACCAAGGCAATTATGAATTCGTTCCAAGCCGAGAGAAAGACGAATATGCCCGAAGTGAAGAGGGCAGGCTTGGCCATGGGAACCAAGATCTTCCACAGCACTTCGACATAACCACAGCCGTCGATTATCGCAGCTTCTTCAACCGACACGGGCAATCTCCTGAAATAAGAACTCATGATCCATATGGCGAAAGGCAAGTTCAATGCGATGTATATCACAGCAAGGGATGCTTTGCTATCGAGCATGCCAAACCGAGCCAGCGATAGGTAGATGGGTATCACGAGAATGACAGGCGGCAACATCTGTGTCAAAAGTACGAAAAAGCTTATGTATTTTCTCAACGGTACTCTCAATCTCTCTATCGCGTAGGCGGCGAGGATAGCCAAGAGAAGAGTTACAACAGTGACACTGACACCGATCGTCAAGCTGTTGAGAAGTGCCGTCCGAATTTGTGAAGCAACACCATAGATACCTTGCGTCAAACCCAGAGCTTCCCTATAGTTCTTCAGAGTTGGTCTTGGAGGAAACCAGCCACGAGACGTCTGCTTCAGATCGACGTCGAGTGAGAGGCTGGTCGCGAAGGTCCAATAGATGGGAACGACGGAAACAAAAACCGCAGAGAAGACCACAAAGAAGATCAAAATTCTGTGGACTTTAAGATTCACTCTTCACCCGCCTCCGTTGCAAAGATTCGTCTGAAGAGAAGCACTATGAGCGCGACTATGCCGAGGAGCACATAGGACATCGCCGTCGCACGACCGAATTTGTAGGATTCGAAAGCGGTTCTGTAGATCTCGTACGAAACGACGCGTGTTCTTCCAGCAGGTCCACCGCCAGTCACAGCGTACACCAGCTCAAAGAGTTTGAAAGTGAGGATCGTTTTCATCACCAACAGTAGCTGCGTGAAAGGCTTCAACAAAGGCCACGTTATGTATAAAACTTGCTGTGTCCGAGTAGCACCATCTATCCGTGCCGCCTCGTATAGCTCATCCGGTATGGACTTCATCCCACCCAGATAGATGATCGTGGCGAAAGCCGTTCCCTGCCAAAGATTCGCCAATATGAGTGCCCACAGAACGAGTTTCGGGTCGGTCAACCAGTAAACGCTCTTTCTTATGAACCCAAGGCTGAGGAGCGTTTGATTTATGAAACCATAATCGGCGTTAAATGCCCACTTCCAAATCAAAGCGTGAACAATCGGTGGCAAAACGTAGGGGAGCAAGATCGCTCCTACGACTAAAGATCTGAGTCGAAATATGCGGTTGAGCGCGAGCGCGGTTATGAAACCCAGAAACATCCCCACAGTGATATCGGCGAGCACGAAGTACAAGGTGTTGAGGAAAGATCTCCACCATGATTCATCGAGAATGACCGACAGATAGTTCTCGAAGCCAACGAAGCTTGTTATCACTCTTCCAGCGAAGAAACGAACGTTGAACAGACTCAGATAGAATGCGTGCGCCAGTGGGAAAGCGAGGACCAAAGACAATATCACCAAGGATGGGGTCATCAACAGATAGCCGATCATTCTTTTGTGTCTTTCCAAGGCTGTCTCACTCTCTTTTTGAGGATCAAAAGGGTGGGGCCTGGGCCCCACCCTTCCGATCATTTCTTCCTTCCTTTTTCGTACTCTGCTCTTATCTTTAGTGCAGCCTGTGCAGCTGCATCAAGCGCTGCTTTTGGAGATTTTTGCCGTGTCAGTGCCTTGTGGAGTTCCTCCTGCAGAACGTTGGAGAACTCCAGATACCAAGGTACTCTCGGTCTATGCACTATGTACATGGCCTGTTCGTACATCTTGTCCAAACCTCTGACTGCATTCCTGAACTTGGGATTCTCCCAAACAGATTTCCACCCCGGCACGATACCCGCCTTCAGCGCGGCATCGAGGGCACCCTCTGGTCCTGCCAAGAACTTTATGTACTCGAACGCTTCCTTGGGATGCTTCGTTCCGTAAGATATCGCCCAACCCATAGGACCAGAGACGCTGTAAGGATGTTTGCCATCCACGGAGGGCATCAAACCTATCTCCCATTGACCGACACCGTTCGAGATCTCGGGATTGTCGAGGTCCACCAACGGGATTCCCCACATCATGCCGAAGGCGATGTCGTTGTTGTAGATGGCTTTGTAAACCTCCGTTTCAGTCCAACCGAGCGATGCCGGGTTCACGATCTGATGCTTGTAGATCATGTCGACCATGAATTGGAGAGCCTGAATCCCCTTCTCATCGTTGAAAACGGGATTCAAGTTCTCGTCGAAGAACTTACCACCGAAGCTCGAGAGGATTGCCACAAAATCACACACCAAGGATTCTTTTTGGGCCCAGGACCAAGCCGTGGCATACTTCACGATTCCAGCCTCTTGGAGTTTCTTAGCCAGTTCGACAACGCCATCCCATGTCTTGGGGAATTCGTTGTAACCAACTTTCTTGATCATCTCTCTGTTGTACACGAACGATTTCCACTCCGAAACCCATGGCAGGCCATACCACTTTTCCTGATAGGCCATGCCCTCCAACGCAAAGGATACAGCGTCTTTCTTCAGATCTTCTGTCAGCCACTCGTCGATGGGCAACACCCAGCCGTTCTCAACGTAAAAAGGTACTTCGACGCAGTCGATGATGAAGATGTCGTACTGACTGCCACCAGCCAACATGGACGCTATGAGTTTGATGTTCTGATCGCGCCCGTACGGAACCACGGTGATGTTCACGCGCACACCCGTTTGATCGTAGAATTTCTGGTTTCGCTCAATGTAGTAGCTAAGGTCTTCAGGACCGAAGATGGTGTTGAGTTCGACAACTTGGGCAAGCAGGCTGACAACCACCATGATGAGAAGGAACACAACTACTTTCCTCATGCTAACCCCCTCCCTTTGAAAGTTGGTTAGTTAGGAAGCTCGCATAACTAATCTTAAATGAAAGTAATGTTAAATGCAAAGGCTGCGGAACCCAGACGAGGATGGAATAAATTGATTTCCTTAAGCTGATCGATGTTACGCGCTGATTTCTCTTCTTTTCTTACGTTTTCTCCCAAAAGCTCCACCTAAGACCCTCATTGTTTGCAAAGCGATATTACAAGAAGTGTTGCAATATCCGAGTAAAGTAGTCCTAATATCTCGCTGTTACTGTTTCATCTGGAGGTGAACCTATGGATCTCAAATTCTCGATCAGCGCAACATCTGAAACGCCAACGAGGGTACAGGGCAAGGCGAGAAGCTTCACCATGTACGTCGATGAACCACCACAGCTTGGAGGAGAAGACAAAGGAGCGAACCCAGTCGAGTATTTGCTTGCAGCTTTGGCTGTTTGTTTGAACGTGGTCGGCCACATGGTGGCTAAGGAAATGAACATGTAGCTGGATGGGCTAGCGATAAACATCGAGGGCGTTCTCAACCCAGCAAAGTTTCAGGGAAAGTCCAACGCAGAGAGGGAGGGTTATAAAGAAATCAACGTCACGATCGAAGCGAAAACGAATGCGCCGGAGGATGTCCTGAAGAAATGGATCGAAACAGTTGAAAGCAGATGCCCCGTTTCGGACAACATAGCGAATCCAACACCTGTGAAGTTGAACGTGATCAAGGCTTGAAAGGAGAGGCCCAGTTCCCTGGGCCTCCTTTTTGTCTCACTTTAGCTTCACTCTGAAAATCAAGGCATCTCCCTCACCGTGGGAACGAGAATTCAGAGCGAATGAGTGTGAATACGAAACGCCTGTAATATAATAAGCTTCTCGATCGCAGCTAACCGCGTAGGCGACGTCGTCCATAAGTGCTCCAAGAAACTTGACCCAGATGGGTTCACCATTTTCACCGATCTTCACGACCAAGTAATCGCTACCACCCTGTTTTTCTACACCATGCACAGTGTCAGACCATGTGGTTCCAACCAAAAGGTAACCGTCTTCAACTTTGATGATTTTCTGAGCTATGTCGTCTTGTTCCCCACCGTAGGCCTTTTGAAATTGGATCTCGCCGTTCGCATTGAGCTTGACCAAGACAAAATCTACTTTACCAAAGGAACTCATTTCCTTTGACCAACTCGTTCCGAGTACGAGACATCCTCCATCCTCCGTGGCCAAAACGTCGCTAGCTTGGTTCCACTCCTCAGCACCAAGTGTCTTCTGCCAAATCAGTTCGCCGTCCCTCGATAGTCTCAGCACCCACATGTCAGCAGAAGTTCCAACACATTTCGTCAATCCAACGACATAATAACCGTCCATCGTCTTGTCAATGGCAAGTCCAGAGTCCCAGCCACTCGAACCGAAACTCCTTTCCCATAGGATATTTCCGTCCTCATCAATTTTCACCACCCAGACATCCTCGTTGCCTGCCCTCGTGTAACCAACAAAGACATATCCATCGTCCGTTAGCAGGTCGAGCGCCAACTCATAAGCTTGGCTACCGTAACAATTTTTCCATTGCAAGTTTCCGTGAGCATTGTACTTCAAGAGCCACACGTCTTGACCTACGAATCGTGCAGGTATCTCACCGTCGTTCGAACTGCCGATCGCGGCAACAATGAATCCACCATCTTGCGTTCTCTCAACGCAGTTTGCTCCTTCTGTACCCGTTGAGCCAAGCTCCTTGTTCCAAAGAAGTTTTCAGTTCTTCGAGAGCTTCACTATCATGACATTCTGATCGTACGGCGCTTTCTGTGAGCTGGTCCAACCGACTACCACGATACCGTCGTCCAAAAGCGCAAGATCGTAGGCGATGTCCCTGCCAACTTTTCCGACGAAGCGAGACCAGAGAATATCTTCGTCGCGCTTGCGGTACGTCGCTGAAAGGGCAAACGCACGAATATTCCAGCTATGAACAGGAGGTTGACGAGCCAACCGGATCTGTTCATAAACATCCCCCCCGTTGCGACAGTATTTTACACCCTCCAGAACGGCTGAGATGGGTCCGAGTGCAAGCATGTGTAGAACTGGTTGGAAACTTCTAAAGAGAAAAAACTGAATGATCAGTTCTTGAGCCAGGGACGAATTTGAAGGTAGGTGACTTTTGACCCTTGACAAGTTACGAGTACGGTGTTATTATTTCTGTGGGCTTAATTCATGTTACGAAAAAAACTTCAAACGGAGGGGGTGTTGGTATGTCGAGATTGTTCGTGGTACCAGTTCTGCTTCTTGCTACGATACTGAGCGCTGTAACACTCACCGTCATAGGTCCCTGGGCCGGTCCAGAAATGGAAAAGTTCATGCCTGTGCTTCGAGAGTTTGAGAAGCAGACAGGCATAAAGATCGAGTACAAGATCTACAGGGCCGAAGATTTGGCGAACCTTTTGCCGGCACAGTTTGCAGCCAAGAAAGCTCCGGGAGACGTCATATTCATGTGGGCAAGCTTCATTAGAGAGTACGGACAGAAAGGTCACATTCTTACATTGAATGGTGTTCTTGACGAAGCGAAGTTTTTGCCCGGCGCTTTGGATGCAGTGAAAGTTGGCGATAAGCTTTACGGAGCAGCGTACACTGGAAAAGTGAAGCCTGGTTTCTGGTACAGAAAGTCCTTCTTTGCGAAGCACGGGCTCACACCTCCGAAGACGTGGGACGAGTTCGTTGAACTGCTCGAGAAGATCAAGAAAATACCAGGAATCAAGGCCCCGATCGCGAGTGGAGACGGTGTTGGTTGGCCTTTGTCCGATGTAACGGAGCACTTCTTGATCAGCTTCGGCGGACCCGAGTTGCAACTCGACCTGATCGAAGGCAAAGTCAGATGGGACAGCAATCTGGTCATGAAGGGCATGAACAAGTTGGTTTCGTTGCTCAAGAACAAGTACTTTGGTGAGCCAACGGAATGGACGCTCGTTTTGAAGCAATGGTGGAATGGAGATTACGCACTCTACTTCATGGGAAGTTGGATCACGGGTATGGTGGACGATCCGAATGATCTTGGTGTTTTCGCACTGCCCGGAGCAAATGGTGTGGTGTTCGGCGCTGATTCCGCATTCGTACCCAAGTACACGCAGTACCCCGAAGAAGCTAAAAAGCTCATCGCTTGGCTTTGTAGTCCAGAGGGCCAAGCGTTACAGGTCAAACAGGGTGGACACGTCGCCACGGCTGTCGGTATAGACCTGTCGAGCTATCCACCTGTCGACAGAGAAGTCGCAAAGATCATACAGGGTGTCACTGCATTGCCAGACTTGGACGACTCGATCGGCGGAGAGTTCCAACCCACGTTCTGGGATCAGCTGAAACTGCTCTGGGTCGCCCCCGACAGACTGAATGACGTGATTAGAACACTTCAGGAGAAAGCTCCAAAGAAGTGATCACATGAGGACCAGGGCAAAGTACGTGGCCTTCTTTGTCGTGCCAGCCTTCGCACTGGTAGGGATCTTCGTCGTCTATCCTGTCGCAAGGACTGTAGTTCTGAGCTTTCTCGATTCGGATGGCAAATTCGTTGGCCTGCAGAACTACATCAAGGTGTTGTCAAGCAGGGAAATTGTAAATCTTGAGGGCCTCTCGAGGGGCTTCCCCTTGGGGGCCCTCGTTCACAACTTGTTGTGGATAGCCATACACCTTCCACTGACGCTCGCATTGGGACTTGTCCTGGCAGTTCTGCTGAGGAACGTACGCGGGGGCGCAGTGATCAAGTCCATCATTTTTCTTGGGATGGTCATGCCAATGATCGTTGGGGGCGTGATGATCAACTTCATGTTTGACAGAAACCTCGGTATTTTCAATGCCTTTATGGAAATTTTTGCCATACCGACAAGAAGCTGGACTGCTTATCCAGACACTGCCTTACTCGCACTCATCTTTGGATCCGTCTGGCTCTGGGTTGGCTTTTCCACGGTCCTGTACTCGGCTGGCCTCGAGACGATCCCAAAGGATCTCTACGAAGCTGCTCAGCTCGATGGTGCTTCTGCTTTGAAGATCTTTACGAAGATAACAATTCCCATGCTTAGACCCATAACGATCGTCGTTGTCACTATGACCTTGCTTTGGGAGCTCAAGGTTTTCGACATCGTGTACGTGGCCACGATGGGAGGACCCGGCGGAGCTTCCAACGTACTTGCCTTGCAGATGTATCTCTATGCCTTCAGGGCATTGGACTTCAATAGATCTGCGGTTGTCGCAGTGCTTTTGACGATGTCAACTTTGCTCGTTAGTCTACCTTTGCTCAGAACGTTGAGGGATGATCAATCATGAAGCCGAAAGCTATGCTCGTTTCTCTGTTAGGATGGCTTGTTGCACTCGTTTGGATTCTCCCGTTCATGGGTGTTTTTATGACGGCGATCAGACCGCTGGACGAACTACTCAATGGTTGGTGGAACTTCCAAACGTTCCGGCCTACCATTAGCAACTTTGCAGGTGCTTGGAACCACCCGACTGCGGCGCTCTCGAGAGGCATGTTGAATTCTTTGATCGTTGCGGTTCCAGCAACGCTCTTGCCGTTGTTTCTGGCAACAATGGCAGGCTATGGGCTTTCGAGATACAAATTCAGACTGAGGACTCCTCTGCTCGCACTCGTGATCATTGCACTCGCCTTGCCACAACAGACGATCGCCGTTCCCATCTTTCAGATGATGAACGCGTTGAACCTCGTGGATACGTATCTTGGACTCATCATCGTGCACACTGCATGGGGTATTCCATGGATTGCGTTCTTCATGAGGAACTTTTTTACCACCATCCCAAAGGCTATGGAAGAAGCTGCGAGGATAGACGGTGCGAGTGACATAACCATCTTCTTCAAGGTGGTGTTACCCCTCGCGATGCCTGCCATAGGTTCGGCTTTCGCATTACAATTCACATGGGTTTGGAGCGATTTCTTCCTCGCGCTGATCTTGATATATTCGCCCGACAAACTCCTTGCCACGCAGCGCATTCCACTGATGAGAGGCGTGTACCACGTTGATTGGGGCTTGCTTTCCTCAGCTGCCATTTTAGTTATGGTTGTTCCGATTGTGGTCTATTTGATTTTGCAGCGTTACTACATCAGAGGTATGGTCGGCTGGTCACTCAAATGAGAGGAGGAAGTCCATGAGAGTCAAAGTCACAGAGAGGTCCAACGAAGAATACAGAAGCTTGGTTGAACAACAGGTGGAAGAGATCAAACAACTCGCCAAGCCTCTGAAGGGCTTGAAGGTGGTTCACATCAACGCGACAGCCTACGGCGGTGGTGTGGCAGAGATATTGCAGAGTCTGGTGCCGTTGATGAACTCGATCGGTTTGAAGGCGGAATGGCGGGTTATAGAAGCTCCGGCAGAATTCTTCAACGTCACCAAGAAGTTCCATAACACGTTGCAAGGAGCGGAGATTCCCATCACGGAAGAAGAATGGAAACTCTATGAGGACGTGTGCAAAGCCAACGCTAAGTTGATCGATGGGGATGAGGACATCGTCGTGGTGCACGATCCACAGCCGGCGGCCATCCGATCCTTGGCAAGAACCAAGGTGAACACAAAGTGGATTTGGCGCTGTCACATAGATCTTTCAACGCCGAACCAGACGGTGTGGAACAGATTCTCGCAATATGTTAAGGGTTACGATAGGATGATCTTTCATTTGGAAGATTATTTCCCCAACAATATGAAGGAGAAATGTACAGCTTTTCCTCCCAGCATAGATCCGCTCAGTGAAAAGAACTTCGAGCTTGACGAGGCCTTTGTAAGAGAAATTTTGAAAAAGCTCGAGATTGATCCACAAAGACCTCTGATAACTGTTGTTGCGAGGTTCGATCCGTGGAAAGACCTTTTCTCGGCGATAGACGTCTACAGGCTCGTAAAACGTGAGGTTCCCCCCGTTCAGCTTGCGATCGTTTCTGCGATGGCTTTGGACGATCCAGAAGGATGGATCTTCTACGAGAAAGTCCTACGCTACGCTGGAACGGACGAGGACATAAAGTTTTGCACGAACTTGAGGGGGGTGGGAAATAAAGAGGTGAACGCGATACAAAGAAGTAGCACGGTGGCGTTGCACACGGCCACGAGGGAAGGTTTCGGGCTGGTCATCAGTGAAGCTTTATACAAGAGAGTGCCCGTGGTCGCGAGACCCGTCGGAGGTGTGAAGATCCAAATCAAACACGGTGAGAACGGCTATCTGGCTTGGAAGAAAGAAGAGCTCGCAGGATATATACTCAAACTGATGAACGATGAGAGCCTGAGAAAGAAGATGGGTGAAGAGGGACGAAAGATCGTGCTGGAGAAGTTCATCACGACAGTGAACCTAATGAACTATTTGAAGACCTTCATACAAGTTTTGAGGTGAGAAGTTGCCGGCTCCAGCTCTCAGAAGAGAGAACAAACTCCGTGTGTTGAGATGTTTGTTCGAGCGTGGTCCCCTGTCACGCGCACAGCTTTCTGATTTGACGGGGCTTTCAACGAGCACACTGAGTTACATCGTTCGTGAACTTTTGAACGAAGGTTTCATCGAAGTCACGGAGATCGAGCCAAACAAGGGTAGACCTTCACAACTTCTGAGCATTGCGCGCTCTCGTTGGTCTGTCATAGGTGTCAAGGTGGGGCGTGAAGAGGTGCGAGGAGTTCTCTTCGATGCGACGATGCAACCTTTGGAAAAGAAGTCCGTTCGCATCTTCTCGCACATGAGAAACAACGAAGGTTACGCTTCGGCGATATTGAGGATCGTCGACGAACTCAGAGATGAAAGGTTGCTCGGCGTCGGAATCTGTTCGTCTGGTATAGTTTCACACGGTGAGATCATCGTCTCGCACCTTATGAATGTCAGGGAGCTCAAGGTTGAAGATCGTTTGGCAGAATCTCTGGACATTGGTAACGTTGTCTTGATGAACGATGTCGATGCACTCGCGTACTTTCTATCGAGCCACGAAAAGGATGACTTTCTCACGGTCAGCTACGGCACTGGCATCGGCGCGAGCTTCTGGAGCAACGGACATGCGAAACATTTCGAGATAGGACACGCGATCGTTACGAACGAGGGAAGATGCTACTGTGGACAGACTGGTTGTCTCGAATACCATTCTTCCGAGTACGCTGTGCTCAAATCTTACCTTGGAAAGGACATAGACTTCGAGGACTTCGCGATGAACGAGGAAGAAAAGTACAGACCCATCGTGGAAGAGATCAGGGCAAAGGCCCGTTCTAACTTCGAATCGGTGAGAGTCCACTATCTTGGGCCTTTCAGGAGGTTATCTTTCGTCCTCGGAAACTTGATCATGGTGCTCAAGCCGCGTTCCGTAGTTTTTCTGGGTGAAGGGATAGTGAATGAAGAGATGGTGAGGATCTTGGAGAGGTTCGTCACAGAAAAGTTCAACTCGGAGTTCATTGGCAGCGTGGATTTTCGACTCTCACATGCGAGCTGGGAAGAGGGCGTCGCCCTTGCCACGGTTCGCAGGTTCTTGCCGAAAGCTCTGCTGTTATCCACTCGCTGAACATCGCACTGTTGTTGGTCCCTTGGTTCAACTCTTTGTCGAGGTAAGGAGGGTTTGAGATCATAGATTAAAATTAGGTATTGCTCACAATACACTTTGCAGTGTATCCAGAGAGTGTGCTATAACATAACTAGAACGTAAAAGCGCGGAGGTGTCGGTATGGCGATTCCGTTGATAGGTGAAAAGTTTCCAGAAATCGAGGTGCTCACGACACACGGCAGAATGAAGCTTCCGGACGCTTTCAAGGGTAAGTGGTTCGTTTTGTTCAGTCATCCCGCAGACTTCACACCAGTTTGCACGACAGAGTTCATAGCCTTCCAGAAGAGGTACAACCAGTTCAGAGAGCTGGGCGCAGAACTCATCGGTTTGAGTGTGGATCAAGTGTTTTCGCACATCAAGTGGGTCGAGTGGATCAAGGAACAAACGGGTGTAGAAATCGAATTTCCAATCATCGCAGACACCGGCAAGGTCTCCGAAATGCTCGGCATGATCCATCCTGCGAAGGGAAGCAACACGGTGAGGGCTGTCTTCTTCGTCGATCCGAACGGTATCATTCGCGCGATACTGTACTACCCCCAGGAAGTTGGAAGGAACATGGATGAGATAGTGAGGATCGTCAAGGCCTTCAAGGTCGCCGACGAAAACAAAGTCGCAATACCAGCGAACTGGCCAAACAACGAACTGATTGGAGATGAAGTCATCGTTCCACCAGCGACCAGCATTCAGGAAGCTGCTAAGAGGAAAGAACAGTACAAGTGCTTCGATTGGTGGTTCTGCCACAAGAAAGTCTGATATGTAGGCCCCTTTGGGGCCTTTTTCGTATAATCTATTGAGGAGGTGTTGAGTGATGATCCCAAAGGAGATCGAAAAGGCGTTCAACGAACAGATCAAAAAGGAACTCGGTTCAGCTTACCTTTATCTTTCAATGGCTGCATACTTCGAACACGAAAATCTCGAAGGGATGGCTCACTGGATGAAGAAACAAGCACAAGAAGAGGTTGGTCACGCGATGAAGTTCTTCGAGCACATCAGCGAACGCGGAGGAAGAGTGGAATTGTACGCGCTGGACGAACCAAAGAAAGATTGGTCTTCGCCGCTGGAAGTCTTCAAGCACACTTACGAGCACGAGCAAAAAGTTACGGCAAGCATAAACAGTTTGGTTGAGCTCGCCAAGAAACTGAACGACAACACTTCCCTTGTCTTTTTGAATTGGTTCGTTAACGAGCAGATCGAAGAGGAGGCAAACGCCCAGAAAATCCTCTCTTTGCTCGAGCGCATAAAAGACGACTTTGCTGGTATAATCATTCTTGATGCAGAGCTGGCGAAGAGGGAGTGAATCTCATGTTCAACATCGATGAGGTATTCGAAATGGCTGAACAGATTGAAAGAAACGGTGTCGCTTTCTACAACAAAGCAGCTGAGATGTTCCCTGAATACACGAAAAAATCCATCTTCTTGAAGCTCGCGGAAATGGAGAAGGAACATGAGAAGAGATTCCACCAAATGAGGCTCGATCTGGCCAAGAAAGAGAGGGAACTCTCTCAATTTCTTGACCCTCAGGGTGAGGCTGCAGCGTACTTGAGGGCAATGGTGAGTGGAAAGGTGTTCGATCCCAAACTGGACCCAACAACGAGATTCAACCATGTCAGATCGCTCTCAGAAGTTTTGAGAATAGCCATCGACGTTGAAAAAGATTCGATAATCTTTTACCTCGGTCTGAAGGAAATGATTCCACAGGGACTTGGAAAGGACAAGGTCGATCTCATTGTTCGTGAAGAGATGTCTCACGTAACGATACTGAGCAATCTTCTCGAAAAACTTTCTTGAGGGAAGTGTTAGCTTGGTCACGAAGGAAAAGGTATTTGAAGCCTTGAAACAAGTCATCGACTTCGAGATAGGTTTGGACATAGTGAGCCTTGGGCTCGTGTACGATGTGGCTGTGGACGAGGAGAGCAACGTCACGATCACGATGACGATGACGACACCGGCGTGTCCTTTGGCTGGACTCATCTTACAGGACGCTGAAGACAAAGTAAGGCAGATCGAGGGTGTAAAGGACGTCAAGATCAACCTGACCTTCGATCCACCTTGGACGCCCGACAGGATGAGCGAGGAGATAAAGAAAAAGTTCGGAATATGAAGCTGAGAGAACTTTACACCGTCCTCAAAGATGTTCTGAAAGAGGCCTCCGAATCGCCAGGTTCGGAGGCTTTGTCCATATTGAGTAAGGTCACCTCGCAGACACGTGAAAGATTGTTGATGAACTTCGAAGAAGAGATCGACGAAAACGTGTGTCAAATGGCGATTTCACTCTCTAAGAAGCGCGCGAATGGCTATCCGTTGCAGTACATCACTGAACGATGCTACTTTCACGGTTTAGAACTCTACGTGTGCGAAGGTGTGTTCGTGCCACGCATTGAGACGGAATTGCTGGTCGACTTGGCTTTGGAACTCATCGAAGAAAGGAGTTTCAAGGTGGTGGCGGACATAGGAACCGGTACGGGCTGTATTGCCATAGCGATCGCACTCGAGAGTCAATGCGAAGTTTTCGCAACGGATGTGAGTGAAAGAGCGCTTGAGACTGCCAGACGAAACATCGAACGGTACAAAGTCCATGTCCAGCTGTTGAAAGGTGCATATCTTGCTCCCTTGCGTTCCGTTCTGAACGATGTTCAACTCATCGTTTCGAATCCGCCGTATGTTTCGACACGCGCCGAACTTCCCGCCGACGTTAAAAAAGAACCACACGAGGCACTCTTTGCGGGGGAAGACGGGCTCGAGTTCTACCGAAATTTCTTTTCCGATCCTTGCCTCCTCGCTCGAAAAACGATCATCATGGAGATGTCACCAGAGCAGGAAGGTCCATTGAGGGACCTGCTCAAGGGCCTTGGAACACTCACATTCTTGAAAGATCAATTCAGCAGGACCAGGTTTTTCAGACTCGACGTCGCGTGATAAAATAATTCGTGGAACTAACTTTCGAGGTGGTCGTCTTGAAAAGGTTGCTCAAGTACGCAAAGCCTTATGCTTGGTTTTTCGTGTTTGCGATATTTGTAGTGCTCGTTTCGGCCGTGGTGGATCTGTTGCCACCACAACTGATCAGAACGATCATAGACGGCTACTTAAACAACCAGGCTTTGTCTCAGTCTGAGAGACTTTCTGGAATCTACAGACTCAGTTTCACAGTGGTGGGAGTCTTTGCGGCGCAGTTCTTACTCAGTTACTTGAGCACCTTTGTCACATCGTACTTGGGCAACAGGATCGTACACGATGTGCGCACGGAGCTTTTCGAAAAAGTTCTGCGTCTACCCATGTCCTTCTTCGACAAGAACCCTTCAGGTAGGATCACCACGAGGGTCGTCAACGATACCCAGAACATACAAGAGTTCTTCACAAGCGTCATCACAACGATGGTGAAGGATGTGTTTCTCCTCGCAGGTACGATATACTTCCTCGTTCGCCTGAGTCCGAGGTTGTTCACGACGAGCAGTTTTATCTTTCCCATCATAGCGGTTGCGATGATCCTGTTCAGGTACTTCGATCTGAAAGTCTACAGAGAGGTCCGAACCAACTTGGCGAAAGTGAACGCTTACCTTGCGGAACACATCAGCGGGATGAGTGTGATAAAGCTTTTTCTCGCCGAGGATTATAAAAGAAAAGAATTTGACTCGGTGAACTCGGAGCTGTACAGATCTCAGATGAAACAGCTCTACGTGTTCGGTATCTTTCGGCCGTTCATAAGTTTCGTGAGGTACATGGCCACGAGCGTGATCGTCTATTTCGGAGCGAGAATGATCCTGCAAGAGACAATAAGTTTCGGTGAACTCTACGCTTTCCTCTCTTACATAGACACCTTCATGAGACCTTTGGAGGACATTTCTGAGAAGTACGACATAATTCAGAACACTACAGCCTCGTGTGAGAAGATATTCTCGTTGATGGACGAACAACCAGAGCCGAGTGGGAAGAAAGGCAGCCGTCTGACCATCGAGAAGGGTGAGCTGAAATTTGAAGATGTTTGGTTCAGTTACGATTCAGAAAGGTGGGTTTTGAAAGGGATCAACGTTGTTTTCAAGCCCGGAGAACTGACCGCGATCGTTGGTGAAACAGGTGCGGGAAAGACATCGTTGATGAATCTCATCAACGGACTGTACGTACCACAGAAAGGACGAATCCTCATCGACGAGAGGGAGATGTTCGAGTACGATTTGACGAGGATCAGAAAACAGATTGCGGCGGTTCCTCAAGATGTGATCCTCTTCACGGGAACGATCCTTGACAACGTGAGGTTGTTCGACGAGTCTTACACGGAAGAACAAGTCGTCGAGGCTCTCGAAAAAGTCCATGCGTATGACATCGTGTCTCGCCTGACAGATGGAATCCACACCAAGATCGTCGAAAGAGGTTACACGCTCTCTGCTGGTGAAAGACAACTCATCGCCCTTGCTCGCGCGGTGTTGTTCGACGACAAGATTCTCATACTCGACGAAGCCACCAGCAACATCGATGTGGAAACCGAGACGAGGATCGAGACAGCGATAAGAGAACTCTCTAAGGAAAAGACCATGATCATGATCGCACACAGGCTCTCCACGGTGAAAAACGCGGACAGAATACTCGTCGTGCACAACGGCAAGATAGTCGAAGAGGGTAAACACGCACAGCTTTTGGCACATCAAGGAGTCTACTATCAACTCTACCAAATACAGTTCGCTTCATGAATTTCAGAGCTTCTCTTTCCACATCTCGTACAGTTTTTGATAATGAGGAACGAGTCGTTGGTCCGGTTCGTAGATCTCGAGTTCATCTTTGAGAGCTTCCATGGACTTTTTCCTGTGATCCTCTCCAAGCAGGTGCCAGATCGCTCCGAGGGCGGTTCCCTGCCTCTTGCTCTGCACGATAATCCTCTGATTGATCACTGTCGCGAGCATCTTCGTCCAGATATCAGCCCTGGTCAAACCACCCGTTGAGTAGACGCTATCACATCTCTTAGGCAGGAGCTTGACCACATCGAAGATCCTTCTCAGATTCAGGATGATACCCTCCAAGACACTCCGCGCAACCATCCACTCGGTCGTGTCACCGCGAAGGTTCAGGAACTTCGCACTCAGTTTCGGATCCAGTTCGGGGAATCTCTCGCTGAACACGAACGGATAGAACAAAACGGCGCGTGAGACGTCCACGTTGTAGAAGTTCTCTTCGATCGATTTTATGATCTGGGCATGATCGTACTTCGAGAACAGCTTCACATACCAGTCGAAGACTATCCCACCGTTACTCGTCGCCACTCCACTGATGTAGTACTCTTCGTCCACAACGTAACACCACACACCAGGTGATGGATAGTCTTTCGGTGGCTCACTCACTATGGACCTTATCGCCGCGCTGCTACTCGAAGAGATGGTCACCGAATCGTCAACATTCGCGCCGGAACCTATGCTCGAAGCTGCGGCGTCCGAAATACCCACAAAAACGATCGTACCTTTGGCAAATTCTGTTCTCTTGCACATTTCTTCGGTCATTTCTTTTGCAAAACGTGGCGAGACGAGCTCTGGCAGCTTGCTTTCATCAACATTTGCCAACGCTTTGAGCACGTCGGTCAACCAAACCTTCCTGTGAATGTCCAGAAATCCTGTTCCAGAAGCAACGGAAATATCACTGACCAAAGTTCCGGTGAGCCTGTAGAAAATGTAATCCTTGATCGAGACGATCTTACACGCCCGTTCGATTTTCTCAGGCTGGTTCTGTGCGAACCACATGAGTTTGAAGAAAGGATAAGCAAAGTTGCTGGGACAACCTGCCGTGTTTTGGAGGAACTTTGTGAGTTCTCTGTCCTTCTTCACTTGAAGCACTTGGGGTATGGATCGTTCGTCGACCCAAGGAATGACGTTCCCCATGGGTTGGAAGTTCTCATCGAGAAAAAGCACAGAATGCAACATGCTGTCGAGGACGATAGCATCAACGTGGTGGAACTTCTCTCCCACTCTCTTCAACGCTTTGAACACGGCGTTCTCGATCTGGAAAGGGTCCTGCTCGAACATGGAGGGACCAACAGTGAACACATCGTAGGGTTCGCTGACATCAAGCAAAACCTTCAACGCTTCAGAATCGTAGAGGATGACCTTCACGGCGGTCGTGCCAATGTCTACGCCAACGTAAGTTCCCACCCATGACACCTCCACACGGCTATGTTACATCAAGCCAACGATCCCGGCAAGACCTCACCGGAGCAAGTACGCGGTCAGCGCGATGCCCAAACTGGAGGCGAGCAACGTGAGCATGGCAACAAAAAAGGTGTTCTTGATGATCTTCACGTTGTTCATCTCTATGCCATAGTTTGCAAGTATTCGCGACCACATCATTCCTGCGAGTGCTCCGATGAGCGTTATGTTCCCACCTATGTTGGAGCCGACAACCAAACTCATCGCGTAGGCTAAGGGCTTCTGCCAAAGCACGTGCGCGAAGAAGATCGTCATGGGCTGGTTTATCATTATGTTCGCCGCGAAGGCGGTCGTGTATGTTGTGAAGAGCGAAGCCAAGAGATCGTTCCTAAGGTTGAACAACTTAGCAACGAGGTCAGTGAGCCCGTACATGGAGAAAACCTGAACGAAGACAAAGAACGTTATGATCATGGGAAGGATTTTCCAAGGAACGCGTTTGAAAACATCAACGAAGAAAGAAAAGTCGTTGTTCGATTCCGACATCTTGCTCGAGAAAACGAAGTTGAGCACCGCATAGATGATGCAGTAGAGAACAACAGCCTTCCAAAGCGGCAAATTTATGAAATCACCTATCGCGACCGTCACGAAGAAAGCACAAAAGGTCAGACCCGACAACCACGCGTAGAGCTTGCTCTTGAGGGTTTTTTCTACGTCGAGCTGTAGTTGCACATCGATGCGCCGCGGAATCTTCTTTCGGTACTGCAGATAAAAGCCTATTACAGAGGTGATTATCGCAGCCAAGGTTGGGATAAACATCAACTTTGCGTAATCAAAGAAGCTCAGAGAGTAAGCCTGTGCGACAATGACGTTCGTGGGGTTACCTATGTAGAAGAACATGCTCCACGTGTTTGAGGTGAAGAACACACTTATCAGCATGGGAATAGGATCGATTCTTGCATACTGCGACATGTAGACAATGATCGGCGTTAGTGTGAGTGTGACGATGTCGTTCGACGTGAACACGGTCATGATTCCAGCGAGCGCTATCGTGTTGAAGAAGAGTCTTTTACCGTCACCTCTACTGAGTGCCAGAAACTTGTAGGCGATCACTTTGAGTAAACCAGAAGCATCCAAACTGATGCATATGTAAGCCGAACCGAAAAAGATGACGAGTATCTGCCACGGTACTATGTTCAACTGCTTCATCAAGGACGTTCTGATGAGAGTAAGGGGGACCACTCCTGTGACAATGAGTAAGATCAAGGCTAACACAGAAGACTTCGCGTGGTCCAGCGAGATGTGTTTGTCCTTTATCCTTATCTTCGGTTCTTTGATCGTCAAGTACACCGTGGCAAAGAAGAGGTTCAGCACGATCATGAGATCGACCATTCGTCATCCCCCTGGTTGAGCTCACACTTTGAATCTTACCAACGAAGATGAGCGCAAAAGCTTTTCTGATACACATTTCACAGTGCTTTCATCGCTGGGTTAGAACACTCCGAGAAATGTTAACATGGGGATTCCTGTTGCAACGTGTCGCTCTTTCATATATAATTTTTTTACAAAAAACTGTTATATGGGTTTTTGTCAAAATATTTTTCTCGAGTGAGGGAGTGCCAATGAGGAAACTGCTGGTCTTAACCATCGCGGTAATTGTCCTCGGCACACTGTTTGCAGCACCTAGGTACGTGCTCAGGTTCAATCATGTTCTCGCAGCCACAGAACCTTACCATGAAGCTTTCTTGAAGTGGGCCAAGGCCGTGGAAGAGAGAACCAAGGGAGACGTGAAGATTGAAGTGTTCCACAGTGCGCAGCTCGGTGTGGAGGAAGACATACTCGAGCAAATCAGGGCCGGTGCACCGCTGGGTCAGAACACGGACTCCGCTCGAATGGGCATGTACGTTCCTCCGATCGGCGTGATGAACATAGCTTACTTCATCGACTTCATGGGTGCGAAGACGCCAGAAGAGGTCATTGAGGCCCTGCAGAAAGTGAAGCAATCGCCTTCTATGAAGAAGTGGCTCGACGAACTCGAGAACAAGTACGGCTTCAAGGTACTCTCGTTCTTCTGGGTGCAGGGCTACAGACACTTCTTCACGCACAAACCCATCAGACAACCTGCAGACCTGGCTGGCTTGAGGATCAGAACACCGCCATCGCCAGCCTGGCAGGAGTCCATAAGAGCACTCGGTGCACAGCCTGTCGCCATAGCGTTCGGCGAAATCTACACCGCTATCCAAACAAAAGCTGCCGACGGTGCCGAACTGACGTATGCGAACGTTTACAATGGTTCACTGTACGAAGTTGTCAAGTACGCGTCTGAAACAGGGCACATCTTGCTGATCAACTTCGAGGTTGTCAGTTCCAAATGGTTCAGGAGCTTGCCTCCTGAATATCAGAAGATCATCGAAGAAGAGTGCGACAAGGCCGGTATTGAAGTGTCAATGAAGATCATGAAAGAACTCAGCGAGCAGTTCAAACAGAAATTTATCGAAAAGGGCATCATAGTGATCAGCGATGTTGACAAGGCAGCGTTCATGGAAGCAGCGAAACAAGCCTACATCAAACTTGGCATAATGGACGCGTTGCAGCAGCTCATCAAGGAAGTCATGGGTCAATGAACCAAAGCCCAGTCCCGTCAAGGGGACTGGGCTTTTCTATACTCATTTACGAGGTGAGAGACCGTGAGAAAGTTCGACGAATACTTGGTGAGATTGGAGAAGACTGCGGCGAAGTTGTTGTTGATCGTTATGATCGTTATGGTTTTTGCATCGGGTATCGCGAGGTTCCTGAGGAACCCCATGAATTGGGCAGTTGACTTCAGCTCTTTCCTCTTCGCTTGGGCCTGCTTCTTTGCAATGGACGTTGCCTGGCGTGAAAACAAAATGATGTCTGTGGATCTGTTCGTCAAGAGGTTGCCAGCCAAGGTTCAAAAAGTTATCCGAATGATCATGCTGTTCATAATACTTGCCTTCTGCATCTATTTGACCATCTGGGGAGCTCGATTGACCTGGACACAGAGGTTCAGAAAATTCCAGGGAATGCCAAACTTCAGCTACGCGTGGGTGACTCTCGCAGTTCCCGTGGGTGCGGCTCTGTTGACCAGATCAACGGCGCAGAAAATATTCAAAGAGTTCAGCAATAAATTTGTTGGGGAGGCAAAATGACATGCTCTGGATGCTGATAGCTTTCCTTGTCTTCATGTTCCTGGGTATGCCCATCGCCTTCGCCATAGGTATTGCTGGTTTCATTTGGTTCTTGCAACATCCATACCTTCCAATCACCATTCCGATCCAGTTGGCGCTTTCACAGATCATCAACTTCACGTTGCTCGCAATTCCGATGTTCATCATCGCAGGAAGTGTGATGAATTCGGCGGGTGTGACGAAACGGTTGTTGGACTTTGCATCCTCACTTGTGGGGCACATGCGTGGTGGACTGGGACAGGTCTCGGCTGTTCTGTCAACCTTGATGGGTGGTGTTTCGGGTTCGAGCATTGCCGATGCAGCGATGGAGACAAGGATGCTCGGTCCGGAAATGCTGAAAAGGGGATATCCTCGAGGTTTTGCTGTGGCCGTCAACGTCTGGACCAGTTTGATCGTGCCGATAATACCACCTGGCATACCGTTCATTCTGTATGGTACGATCGGTCAAGTTTCTATCGGAAGATTGTTCGCGGCAGGTATCATACCAGGCTTGTTGCTCATGGTGATCTACATGTTCGTCATACATTTGGTTGCGAAACGACTTGGACTTCAACCCGAGAGAGAGAAGCGAGCTTCGAGTAAAGAGATCGCACGCGCTTTGTCAGAGAGCATCTGGGCTTTGATATTCCCTGTGTTGTTGATACTGGGTCTGAGAACGGGCATCTTTACACCTTCCGAGGTTGGTTCCTTCGCAGTGATCTACGGCATGATCGCTGGATTTCTGATACACAGGGAGATGAACTTGAAACAGTTCTTCAGCGAGACTCTAGAGAACTCTCTGGGAGACATCGGTGCGGTCCTGGCAATATTGGCGATGTCAAACATCTTCAGTTACGGTATGGTGTGGGAGAGGGTACCCGAAACTTTAGCCAGTTTCCTGCTCGGCATATCAAACAATCCTTACGTGCTGATGATAATCATCATGCTGTTCTTGATCTTCGCTGGCCTTTTCATCGATGCAACGGCTTTGATCTTGATGACCACCGCAGTGCTTCTGCCCGTGGCGCGAAGATTGGGAATAGATCCAGTGCACTTTGGTCTGGTCTTCATACTCTCCGCGGCGATGGGGAACCAGACCCCACCCGTTGGCGCTTCGATGTACGCAGGCTGCAGCGTCCTGGGAGCCACCTTGGAAGAGTACACGAAGGCGTCCTGGCCGTTCTTGATAGTCACGATCATCGTAATACTTTTCGTCATTTTCTTCCCACAACTTTCACTGTTGATACCGAAACTCATCTTCGGTTGAGGAGGTGTTCAGAATGAACTTTGAGGGGAAGGTGGTTCTCATCACCGGTGCAGGTTCTGGCATAGGCAGGAAAGCTGCGATCATGTTCGCAGAAAGAGATGCAAAGGTCGCAGTTAACGATATATCCGCTGAGAGGGGCAATGAAACTGTCGAGATGATCAAAAAGAATGGAGGAGTAGCGATCTTCGTCCACGGAGATGTGTCCAAGGTTTCGGAAGCGGAGAAAATAGTGAAGCAGACCGTTAATGAATTCAATCGGCTGGACATACTCGTGAACAACGCGGGCATAGTCCCATCTGGAAAAGTGGAAGATCTCACCGAGGAAGATTTCGAGAGAACGATGGCCATCAACGTCAAAGGACCCATGTTCCTTGCCAAATACGCCGTTGCGGAGATGAAAAAGGTGGGTGGGGGTGTGATAGTGAACGTTTCCTCTGTGGCGGCGCTCAAAGGCATACCGAACAGGTGCGTTTACAGTGTCTCGAAGGCAGCACTGCTGGGGTTGACCAAGTCGTTGGCCATCGACTATGTGAAAGACAACATCAGAGTGAACGCCGTGTGTCCAGGCACCACCTATTCTCAAGGTCTCGCAGAAAGAGTCAGAGCGTCTTATGTAAACGTTGACAAGGTAACGTGAAATTTGATAACATACCTATAGCCTATAGAAAGGGGAGGGTTTTCATGTCTTTTAAGCTAAAACACCTTCCAGTGATTATAGCCGCCCTGTCAATCATCAGTTCGGTTCTTACATATTTCGTTGGTACATATTTTGATACATATTTTAAAAACGAGGTTGAAAAGCATTGGCGTAATGTATCTAGTGAATTTGCTGCACAAATTATTGAAAGTTATATTGATGGGAAAAAAGCTTTGCTTAATCTTATCTTGGATGATCTTTTGAAAGATAATGAAATGGCCAGGCTTTATAAGGAAAAGGATCGCGAGAGGCTCTATAATTATTTGAAACCACGCTTCGAGAATTTAAGGAAATTTGGTGTTGGAATTTTTCAATTTAATGATCCCGATTTAAAAGTTTTCCTGAGAGTACATAATCCTGAAAAGTACGGAGATGATCTCTTGTACAGGAAACTCATTCTGAAAGCAAATAGTGAAAAGAAAAAGACGATAGGTGTGGAGGCAGGTAGAGCTGGAGTTGCTTTACGTCTTGTTGGACCAGTTTTTGCTGATAACGAATACATAGGGTTATTAGAAGTTGGCATTTATTTAGAGTCTGAATTTTTAGAAGGTTTGGTGGGAACAAGTGAAGTAGTTATACTGTACGATGATAAAGGAAAACTCGAGAATCCTGTTTTTGTGAGGCTCCCTGGCAAGGAGGAACTTGCTAAGGAAACAGATGTGAATAAATTTATAGAAAACGACCGTTACCATGAGTTTAAGGATGGTAATATGTATTTATCGTATGGTTTAAAAAACGTTGATGGGAATACCGTTGCAGTTATAATTTCTAAGATTCCTATGGGTGAGGTTAAGAGATTATCCAATTTGTCCAGGGTCGTTAATAGTTCAATACAGATAATTTCTCTTGCGATTTTGATAGTGATTGTCATCATTCTTATCCGGGTTATCCAAAAACAGATAAGACAAGCTCAGGAAACATTAGACGATGTTTCAAAAGGCGACTTTACTGTGGAATTGAACAAGTCGGTGAATAATGAGATAGGTCTTCTCCTTAACTCAGTTGGAAAAGTAGTTTCGAGTATCAGAGAGTATTTCGTTTCCTTACAAAAAGGATTTAAGCCAATAAATCAATCTGTAAGTAAGTATGTCGCAGCCACCGATAAAACCAAAGAACTTATTGAGAGAGCAAATTCCTCAGTTGAACGAGTAGTCTCTATGGCTGAGAGTGTTTCAGCTGCTGTAGAGGAGACCAATTCTGGCGTTGAGGAAGTCGCTGCTGCTGCCCAAAATGTTGCTCACAGTGCCCAGCAAATTTCCGCACTTACTAATTCAACGTTTAGTGAAATCAGTAAATCGATGGGTATAATAAAAGAACTTGTTCAAAAGATAGAAGAAACAATAGCTTCATCCCGCCGCTCGTTGGAAGTGACAAGCGCACTTGTCAATTACTCTGCTCAAATCCAGACTATTGTTGATACGATAAACTCGATAGCTGAACAGACGAATTTACTCGCATTGAATGCTGCGATAGAAGCTGCAAGAGCAGGTGAAGCCGGAAGGGGATTTGCCGTAGTAGCCGATGAGATAAGAAAACTTGCAGAAGAGAGTAAGAAATCAACAAGCGATATACAAGGCATATTAAAGAATATAAAAGATGGTGTAGAACAAGTAGATCAAACAGTGAAACAGAGTGCTGATGTTTTGAATACTTCAAGAGAAAGCGTTAGTAAAACGCAAGAGGCATTCGAGAGAATATACAGCCTTGCCGAAGAGATAAATTCAAAAGCCGAGTCTCTCGCCGCTGCCAGTGAAGAACAGAGTGCATCGAGCGAGGAGATTAGCTCAGCAATGCAAAATGCTACCAACAACATAAATGAAATAGTACAACTAATGGATGAACTTGCACAAGCAATGAGTACTGTTGCTAAGACAATTCCCGAGCTTTCAGATGCTGAGAAGCAAGTTGAAGATGCTATACTCAGCATAGCTAAGGTAATGAAATCAAGGTTCCGTATATTTAAAAAGGAAGATTATGAAACAACTATAACCGAAGCAATCCAAGCTCACAAAGCTTGGCTCGAGAAATTGCGTGAGTCAGTGAGAAGTGGGAAACCTGTGGAGTTGCAATTTAATCCTCATAGATGTGCATTTGGAACAATATACGATTTCACAGCTGCGCCAAAAGGACAAGAAGAGAATTGGTCACAGATTGACAAGTTACACCTCGATGTGCACAAGACAGGTGCACGCGTGATGGAACTAATAAAGGCAGGAAAGATTTCCGATGCGCAGAGGTTGTACAGTGAAGTTGAATCAACTGCTAATAGGATGGTTAGTCTGCTTGAGGAGATAAAGAAGAATTTATGAGGTTTTAAACTTCTGAATCACAAGAGATTTTAAAAAAAAGAGAAACTCCCTGCGTAAGTTGCCTTTTGAGTCGCAATTTGCAGGGAGTTTTTCATACGATTTGAATTTGAATTTTCATCTCTGAAAGCGCCTGTCTAAGATTTTCTTTTAATCTTGGAGGCTGTTGTGTGTGATAAAATAAAAATATCTTTTAAAGATGGTGTTAACTTGCGGTGATGAAAGAGTGTAAGTGTGAAAGAATGCGCGGGACGAAATCTTTCAATAATGAAAACTTAGAGTCACACATGTTTTTAGCAAGTGATACTACTTGGACAAGAAAGTGTTGAGTTATTCATCTTGGGAAACCTGCTTTTGTCAAGAGTTGCTTGTGGATTGTCCACTATTTAAAGGATGATGCGGTTTTTGGAAAGTTTCAATACTTTTAGTTAACATTATCGGCTTGAACCTGGGGGGCGATGTATGAACGTACTTCAAACCATAAGGGAGAATTACAGAAATTTAACGAAGGCGGAGCGTCAGATCGCGGATACGATTCTTCAGAATCCGAGGGCAGTCTTGGAGTGTTCGATAAGCGAGTTGAGCCAAATATCGGGCGTGAAGAGCGAGGCGTCCGTAGTCAAGTTCTACAGAAAAATAGGTCTGACGAGTTTTCAACAGTTCAAGGTCCTCTTGGCCCAGGAACTGTCGAAAGCACCTTTGGAGATAGTCTACGAGGACATTACTGAGGGTGACGACACTATAGCGATCACTCAGAAGATTTTTAAAGCCACTGTGAGAGCGATACTTGACACACTCGACACGATCGACGCGACGAGCTTGGAGAAGGCGACGGAACTCTTTCTGAAGGCCAAGAGGGTCTTCTTCTTTGGCTTTGCCGCCTCGGCGGCCGTTGCGTTCGACGCGTTTCACAAGTTCTCTCGTCTTGGAAAGCACTGTGTGTTCTCGAACGACGAACATATCATGGTCACATTGCTAGCGAACGCGACGAAAGATGATCTTGTTGTGGCAATTTCGCACACTGGTGAAACCAAATCGATAGTCGCTCTGTCAAAGAAGGCCATCGAGATGGGTATACCTCTCATTGCGATAACGGGAAACGGCAAGTCCAGTTTGGCGAAGTTGGCCACGGTAGTGTTGGTGACCAACACGAAAGAGACGAAGATCAGGACCGACGCCATGACCTCTCGTATAGTTCAGTTGGTCATCTTGGACACGATCTACACGTTGTTAGCCGTGAGAGATCCTTCAGCCATAGAAAATCTGAAAAAGAGCAGGTTGGCGGTATCAGAGTTGAAGTACTGAAACGGAGGCGGTTCGATGAAGAGGGTTTTGGTTTTGGCGAGAACCTTTGGAAAGTACTCCAACGAGCCTTTGGCGTTGTTGCAGAACAACGGCTTCGAAATCGAGAGAAGAGAAAAGGTGGATGCCGATGGTCTCAAGGGTTTCGAAGCCATCGTTGTTGGTGTTCAGAGGATCACCCGTGAAATGCTGCTGAATTCTTCCGTCAAGATCATCGCAAAACATGGGGTAGGAGTCGACAACATAGACCTCGAAGCTGCTACCGAGCTTGGAATTCCCGTGACTGTGACACCCAACGCAAACGCAGTTTCTGTGGCCGAGCTAACGATAGGGTTCATCTTCGCCTTGAGCAAGAAGCTCATCGATCTGCACAACAATCTTTACCAGAAGCGTCAGTTTGTCTCGAACGTTGGTTTGGAACTTCACGGCAAGATCTTGGGCATCGTCGGCTTTGGCTCGATCGGTAAAGAAGTTGCGAAGAGAGCATTGTGCCTTGGCATGCGCGTGCTCGTGTACGATCCCTACGTTGAGGAAAGTAACCTGAGAGAGCTGGGCATCGAGAAAATGGAACTGGATGAACTGCTGAGACAAAGTGATTTTGTTAGTCTGCACGTGCCTTTGAACGAAAGCACGAGACACCTGATCGATCGCGAAAAGATCTCGCTGATGAAGAGAACCGCATATCTCATAAACACCGCACGTGGTGGCGTCGTCGATGAAAAACCTCTTGCTGAAGCCCTCAAGAGCGGACAGATCGCTGGTGCAGCGTTGGACGTGTTCGATGTGGAACCGTTGCCAGCTGACTCGCCTTTCTTTGACTGTCCAAACGTGATAATGACACCCCACGTGGGCGCACACACCTACGAAGCGATCCTGCGCATGAACATGATGGCTGCCGAGTCCATCGTGGATTTCTTCAACGGTAAGATACCAAAGCACGTCGTGAACCGAGATGTGATTACGAAACTCATTGAAAAAGGTTTCAGTCCTCAGTCTTGAATACCCGATGCGAGCCGGACTTTCGTTCTTGTTCTCCTTGTAGGACTGAGCATTTCAGGAATCCAAGACTTCGAGTGAGGCTAGCTGTTGTTTCAATTTCTCAGCGCTCGTGAACAAGAATGAGCGAATACCCATGTCTCTGGCTGCCGTAACGTTCTCGATCGTATCGTCCACGAAGAATGTTTCTTCGGCTTTGGCCGATTCGCTCTTCAATATGTACAAGAAGAATTCTTTCTGTGGTTTCATCAGGCCGATCTGGTGAGACGCGTAGACCCGGTCGAACACGTCGTAATGCCCCTGCTGCAAGTGAATCTGATAATGTGACTCTATCGTGTTTGTTCCAGCGACGGCTCTGTACTTCTTTCTCAACTCTTCTATCAGTCGGACTGTGTCTGGTTTGAGAACAGGTTTGAAGAACTCAGCCCAGAGATCTCGTTCGATCGCTCGGCCGAAGATCTCAGAGAAGTTCTTCCAAAATTCTCTCGGAGAGATCTTTCCAATTTGAATCTCTCTGAGACCTGCCCTTCGAGCCAACGCGAGGAACTCTTGCTCGTTCAAACCAAGATGCCTCGCGATTGGAACGACGAGTGAAGTGCCATCACACAGAACGCCTCCGACGTCGAATATGAAGAGCTTCAACTTTTCAGACATGTATGGCTCACTTCTCCTCCTTCATGCTGAAACCTTCCATGAAAGTTTTTTGGAATATGAGTAGCATCATGAGAGGTGGTAACATCGCCATGATCGTACCGGCCATGATGACGTTCCAATCGGCTGCTTGAGCCTCCGAAGCGAGTAGCATCTTTATTCCTATCTGAACGACGCGCATCTCTGGGGTCGTCGTGATGATGAGCGGCCAAAGGTATTCGTTCCATATGTAGTTGAACTCTATCAAGAATAGTGTACCCATGTTCGTCTTCGACAGTGGTAACAACACGTGCCACAGAAATCTCATCGGCCAGCACCGTCTATCCTCGCTGCATCAGCTAAGAAGCCAGGGACGGTCAAGAACAGTTGTCTGAACAGCAAGGTGCCAGTGGCGCTCGCAAAGAACGGTACCGTGAGCGCGTAATAGGTGTTGACGCACTTGAAAGCTTTCATGAGATCATAGGTCGGCAAGAGTCTCACCGGTAGAGGCAACATGTGAGTAATGAGTATTAGAGAAAAGAAGAGATACTTTCCTTTGAAATCTCCAAAGTAAGTGAAGGCGAACGCGGCGAGAATGGAAAAAACTATCTTCGCGAGGGCGACCACGATCGCAATGAAAGCACTGTTGAACATGAGCCTTCCCATCTTGGCTGACTTCCAGGCCTCCTTCATGTTCTGAATCAGATACAAGCTCGGTAGAAATTTCGGTGGAAAACTGTAAGAATCCTTGTCGCTGAGCGTCGCCATCACAAACGCATAATAAACGGGGAACATGACGACGACCAACAATATCGAAAGAACGACGTAGACTTGGATTTTCTGCCTTTTGTACACCTTCATTTTCCATTACCTAACCATAGAAGACTTTCTGCTGAGTGTAACGGAACTGCAAGATGGTCAAGACCGTGACGAAGACAAAGAGAACCACAGACTGAGCTGAAGCGAAACCTATGTCGATCGATATGAAACCGTCCTTGTAAAGCTTGTAGACCAACACTTCCGTTGCGTTCCCTGGACCACCTTTGGTCATGATATCTATGAGACCAAACACTTCAAAGAATGCGTACAGCATGTTCATGATCAGCAAGAAGAACGTCGTTGGTGACAGGAGTGGAAAGGTCACTCTGAAGAAACGCTTGATACCATTCGCCCCGTCTATGGATGCTGCCTCCAGTAACTCGGTTGGAATCGCCTGCAAACCAGCAAGGTAGAATATCACATTGTAACCGAGCATCTTCCAAACAGCTGCGACGATCACAATGGCGAGGGCAAGTTTTCCGTCGTTCATCCAGTTGATGGATTTCCCTGACAACAATTTCACGAGGTAGACAACAGGACCGGTAGCCGGATTGAACATCAACGCCCAAATGGTGCCAGCGATCGCTGGTGATATTGCGTAGGTCCATATGAAGAAGGTTCTGAAAACAGACATGCCTCTTATTCTCTGATTCAACAGCACAGCCACAATCATGCAGAACGATAGTCCAATCAAGACTACGGCTGTCGCGAATATCAACGTTCTGAGTAAGCTCTGGACGTAGGCTGGAGAATTGAAAAGTCTAACGAAATTGTCGAATCCCACGAAAGGGGGCGAAAACCCCCTTCGCATCATTTACCGTACAGTGAAACGTAGTCTTTCAGTATCTGGTTGCACTGCTTTGCAGCTTCGTCCAGAATCGCTTTGGCAGTCTTTTCGATGTCTGGGCCTTTGTACTGCAATGCTTTTTCGAATGCGGAATCGACGACATCCCTTATCGCAACGAAATTGCCCAGTCTCACTCCTTGCGATTCCTGCCTGTTGATACCACTCAGTATCTGCAGGAACGCCGTGAGATAGTTTGGATGTTCGGAGAACCAACCTTCGTCGAGCAAACCTTTCAGCGCACTGTTGCTCGTTGGGAAATAGCCTGTCGACTTGTGCGACTTCTGCGAGACATCCAATCTTGCCACGAACTTGAGGAATTCCCAAATGGCCTTGTAATCTTCCTTGGGTTTACCCTTCATCACCCACAGCGTTGCACCACCGACGACAGAGTTGCCACGAGGATAGCCGGGGATCCTCGGGAGGAAGGTTGTGCCAACCTTGAAATTCGCTTTTGCCTCGATCGATCCGAGTGAAGATGTTGACTGAATCAACATTGCTACCTGACCAGAAATGAACGCGTTTTTGGCGTTGTGCTCCCTGCCACCGTAAACGAGCACACCATTCTGTGCCCATTTGATCCATTCGCTGAACACCTTGACACCGAACTCTCTGTTGAAGTAAACCTCTGTGGCCTTGGCCTTCCTTCCATTTTCATTGTTCGCGTAGAACTGAGCGTGCAACGCGTGCATCTGTTCGAACACCCACGCCGGCCAACCGAAGGCGATCCCACCAGGTGCAGCACCAGACTGAACTATCTTCTTGCCGTACTCGAAGACCTCATCAAAGGTCGTGGGCGGCTTGTTGGGGTCTAATCCCGCTTTCTGGAAGATTCCTTGTTGTAATAAAGCATCGCCGTGGAAGAGTTGAATGGCATCGAGTAGAGTTTTCCATCCACAGAGTAGTAATTGAGTATCGGGACAACGACGTCTCCCCAATCAAAATCTGCTTCGGCAAGTTCATAAACCGGAACGATTGCACCGATGTCAAGCATGGTCTGAAGCCCACTTCGTAGACCTGAACGATATGTGGGTGCGTGTTGTTCCTGTAAGCTGCTATGGCCTTGGTCAACGTTTCGGCATAACTTCCAGTGAACACGGGTACGACTTCGATGTCCGGGTGGGTCTCGTTGAAGGCCTTCACGATGTCCTCGAGAGCTTTGAGGTTTTGGCCACTCATCGCGTGCCGTAGTGTGATCGTGGTCTTAGGGAAGACGAGCAGTGCCAGTGCTGCGAGTAAGAGTACCGCCAGCCACTTCTTCATGCCCTCATCTCCCATGAATGATTTGAATTAAGAGTATTATTCTATAATTTTCAACCTTGAAAAGTAAAATGGATGATCCACGATCGTCTGATATTTCTAATTGGGTGTTTTCCAATAGGTTCGTTGAAGACAAAAGATTTTTAATACCCATGCAATTTTAGACGTAACGCGCACTTGAAGGGGTAAAATGTAAACATAAGATTACCTTTCTTGGAGAGAGATAAATCCCACAACTGAAGAGGTTTTCCGTCACGAGAATGATGAAAGGTTCGACTTGCTTTTCTAAAGAGTTTAGCCATATAATACAACAGAAAGTCAGCGGAGCGGATCGGATGAATGTTGTTCATGTTCCCGTTTTGGTGGAAGAGGTCCTTGAGTTCTTCAAACACATCGAGGGTGTGTTTCTTGATTGTACCGTGGGTTTGGGTGGACATGCCGAGGCGATACTGAGCAAGATTCCCAACAGTGTTGTCGTGGGATTGGACGTGGATGAAGAAGCTTTGGATCTGGCAAAAAAGAGGCTCGAGCGATTCGTACTCGCGGGGCGTGTCAAATTGTTCAAGAGTTCATACGTGGATGCAGCAGAGGTTCTGAAGGAAGTTGGTTTTGATCACGCTGATGCCATCTTGATGGACCTAGGAGTTTCGTCAATGCAACTTGAAAAAGCGGAGCGAGGTTTCTCGTTCAACAGAGACGGACCACTCGACATGAGAATGGACAAGCAACAGACATTGACGGCATATGACGTGGTGAACTCCTGGGATGAAGAGAACCTGAGCAGGATCATATTCGAGTACGGCGAAGAAAAGAGATACGCCCGACGCATTGCAAGGTTCATAGTTCGCAACAGGCCCATACTCACAACCAAGCAATTGGTCGAAGTTCTTGCCAGAGCCATTCCAAACAAACACAGTCGAAATAGGCATTTCGCGACCAGGGTATTTCAGGCGATACGAATAGCCGTGAATTCTGAGCTTGAGAATTTGAAGAGGTTTCTCACTCAGGTTCCAGAGCTCTTGAGACCAGGCGGTAGGATTGCGATCGTGTCGTTCCACTCTTTGGAGGACAGGATCGTCAAAGAGTTCTTCAGGAACGAGCCGAGGCTAAAACAGCTGACGAAGAAGCCGATAAGACCAAGTGAATCGGAGATAGCGTCGAACCCAAGAGCGAGGAGCGCCAAGTTGAGAGTAGCGGAGCGGGTGTGAGAGGAGGGGGAGGTTTGACCCCTGTAAGATCAATAGCGAAGCGGAGGAGTCGCGCGGTCGAGCGTACTCTGTCTCTGTACCTCGTGAGGCTCGCCTTGATTGTGGCTTTCCTTGCAGTGATACTCGTGGCCACATTCCCAATGGTGAAATTGACGCACATCGTGGCGACCTTGTCCAGGGAAAACAAAGTTTTACAAACGCGCATCTTCGAGCGTGAACAGCAGCTGAGCCAATTACAAGCTGAACTGATTCTGTTGATGTCCTCACGAGAGGTGATCGGTCCGGGTTCTGATGGGCAATAAGGTCGTATCGAATCGATTGAAGTTCTTGGTCTTTGCCTTCCTTTTCTTCTCGGTGGGCTCCTTTGTGTTACTCTCTTTGAGAAGCCTCAATTTTCGTGTTGGACCAGTCTGGACGATCCGAATTCCCGCCTCAAGGGGTAAGATCCTCGACGCCCAAGGTAGGCTCTGCGCGTACGATGAGTTCATCAACGTGGCTTACCTGGACATCGACTATCTCAGGAGTGCAAAACTGGATCGACTGGTATTGCATCTGGAACTTCTACTGAGAAACTTCAACGTTGGTAAAACGAGCCGAGATGTCTTGTCGAGCAAACAGAGGTTCCTCAGACTCGGCGAAGGCGCATCCCGAGATGAGATCCTCAGACTGATACCCACGGAGTTGCTTCCTTACGTGTCGATAGAGCTCGAGCCACGGAGGAAAAGGTTCATCGATTTCGGCATGGATAAGATCTTGGGTAGCGTCGTTGGCAAACGCGCAATAGGTGGCGTGGAAGAAGCTCTCGATTCACAACTGAGTGGCAAGAAAGACGGCAGGCTTTTCTTGCGCTTTTCTGGCTTCGTCACATTGTCGCCCAAACTGGAATATCTCGACGAGCCTATAGATGGGAAGGATGTTCAATTGACCATAGATATGGATTTCCAGCGGGTCTGTTACGAAGAGATTCTAAAGGCCAAGGAACAAAACCAAGCCCTGAGTGTTGGTGCCATAGTCATGGAAACGAAAACGGGAAAAATCAGGGCCATGGTGACGACGAGAAACTGGAATGACGCTGTGCTTGGTTACTTTGAACCTGGTTCATCGTTGAAACCCATCGTTTACTCGATCGCCCTGGAAAGTGGTGTACTCAACGGCAAAGAGACCTTCAACTGCATTGGTCAGATAAAACCGGTGCCAGAACTGGACGTGATCGTTCGAGACATTGATGTACACGGCACCGTGAACGTGAGCGAAGCGTTGGTTCATTCCTGCAACAGTGCAACGATCATGATCGCAAAGCGCATCAAAGAACAGTTGGGCGACGAGGCATATTACGAATGGCTCAAGAAGTTCGGATTCGGCGAGAAAACCAACATCGAGATAGCTGGAGAAATACCCGGTGTACTCAGAAAGCCGAGCCAGTGGTCGAAGATAGACTTTGCGATGATCAGTATAGGCCAAGGCATAGGGACACCCCCCATCCAGTTTTTGGCAGCTTTCAACGTCTTGGCAAACGGCGGTAAGTACGTCAAACCAACGATCGTCGAGCAAAAAAACGTGGAGGAAAGACGCGTCATCAGCGAGAGAACCTGTCAATTCATTCGTGAAGCTTTGCAACGCGTTGTGCTCGAAGGAACTGGCAAGCGTGCCAACGTGCTTCAGGTGAGCGTCGCTGGTAAGACTGGAACCGCACAGAAGCTTGTGGATGGTAAAGACAAAGAAAAATATTTCTCCATATTCGTGGGCTATTTTCCGGCCGAAGATCCTCTATACACTGTCTTGGTGTACATGGACGAACCGTCAGCGGGTCCGTATTTGGCAGGGGAAGTCGCTGCGCCTGTGTTCGCAGCGATAGTGAAGAGAATTCTTCAGATCCGAAAGGAACATCCGTTGAACGTCACAACGACCGTGATGCCTGACCTCAAGGGCCTGACACTGCGTGACGCACTGCTGATACTGGAACAAATAGGAATCAAGAGAGAAAATGTTAAGTACGACGGTGTCGGAAAGGTGAAAGAACAGTATCCAGAACCTGGCACGATCGATTTCAGAGATAAGACTGTCTTTCTGAAGCTACAATGATGCTCCCTTCGTGATAGAATCTGAGTCGAGGTGCAAGAGTGGCTCTGACGTCACTTTTCAGACAGACCGCGACGGGGTTTTTAGCCGTGCTCCTGACTGTTGTGCCGCGCGAATACTTGAAGGCTAAGTTGGCGGTCAGGCTGGGTGATCAAACGCCAGCGAAGGTCGGTCGAACCAGCTTGAATCCTTTTGTTCATCTCGACCCAATCGGTACTCTGGCCTTCATCTTCCTCAACTTCGGTTGGTCTCGACCTGTTCCAGTCAGACCTTGGAACTTGAGGAAGAAAAAGCGACACTTTCTTTTGGTATCCTTGGTTGGCCCGGCGATAGGCATGGCTTGCTTTCTCACCTATGGTATCCTGGCAAGATTCTTGAACAGCTCCGAGCTCACCTTCGAGACGCTCAGCAAGGCTGCAAGGTTCAGTCTGACCTATGCGCTGTTTTCTCTCTTCCCCATACCGCCTCTGGACGGTTCAAGGATCCTCGGTGCGTTGTTGCCCGAGAGTTACACGGAATGGTACTTGAAGTACGAAGTTTACGGCGTTCTCTTCATGTTAGCACTGCTTTTTCTTTGGATCATGCCGTTGATCATGAATCCGTTCGTGAAGTTTATTGAAAAACTCACGATCATCTTCACAGGTTGAAAGGAGCAGTAAACGATGTTGTTCGTCAAGTATCCAGTGTCACTGAACGTCGTCAGAAAATTGAAAGCGTCGGACCAAATCGTCTTCACGGGAAGGCTCGTTCTCTTGGGTGAGGCAGCCTTTCAAAGGATTGTGAACTACGAACGTGCCGAGGGGTTGATACCGGATTTCATCAAGAATGAACTCATCTGCTTAGGCCGTGTCGAACAGAACATCGTGAAGCCGATCCCTTCGAAAAGCTGTGAACAATTCTTGGAAAAGGCGTTTCTCTACGGCGCAGTCTCCGTGGTCGCGTTCGACACAAGTCTTGACGAGACCGCATTCAAGAGGTTCTCCCGAGCACTCTTCGTTCCAGAATCCGAGGTTCGTCCGATCTCTCAGAGAATGGTCGCCTACGCGGACCTCGATCAGGATGCCGTGTACGAGATCGAAGTGGAACGACTCGTGATGCGTGTGGCAATAGACAGCAAAGGAAACAAGATGTCACTGGAGGTCAGACATTGAAGTTCTGCTTCGTGTTCGGCACTCGACCAGAGGTGATCAAGGTTGCACCGGTGTACAAATTCTTCCTCCAAAAGGGTGAAGAGGCCTTCGTCGTGGCCACTGCACAGCACAGAGAGATGATGGACATGATGATGAACGTGTTCGGTGTGGAAGCCAAGTACGATCTTAACGTGATGACGCACGATCAAACGCTCGACAGCATCGTAGCGAGCATCATGCAGAGACTACCTTTAGTTTTGCAACGAGAAAAGCCTGACATTCTGTTCGTTCAGGGCGATACCACGACCGCAATGAGCTGTGCGATCTGTGCGTTTCATTCAAAGATTAAAGTTGCACACATCGAGGCGGGTTTGAGGAGCCACGACCTCTACGATCCATTTCCAGAGGAGATGAACAGAAGAGTCATCGACGTTGTCAGCACATACTTGTTCGCGCCAACGAACAATGCGAAGGAGAACCTGATCAAGGAAGGCATAGAAGAAGATCGTATCTACACGGTGGGCAACACGGTGGTCGATGCGTTGAACATGATAAGCAACAGTTTCAACCTATCGCAGGTGAGATCTCAACTTGTTCCTTTCGAAAAATACATCCTGATGACCCTGCACAGGCGAGAGAACATAGGCGAGAGGATGGTGTCGATACTCTCGGCTGTTGCAAGATTCGCACGAGAGAGAAATGTTCACGTCGTGTTACCAGTACACAGGAATCCCAACGTGAGACGGATCGTCTTTGACACCGTTGGATCGGATCCGCACTTTCACTTGGTTGAACCTCTTGACTACGTCTCTTTCCTTGCACTGCTGGAAGGTTGCTGGTTCGTGGTCAGCGATTCTGGTGGAGTTCAAGAAGAAGCGCCATCGTTCGGAAAGTTCGTCGTGGTCGCAAGACGCACGACGGAAAGACCAGAGCTCATAGAATCGGGTTTTGGAATACTCGCAGGAACTGAGGAAAGTTCGATACATGAGGCGATGGTCTTGGCGAGTCAGAAAAAACTCGATCCTTCAGGAAATCCCTTTGGCGATGGGAAAACTTCTGAGCGAATTTGGCGCATCGTGAGAGGTGTTTCACAGTGAAGCTGAGAATGGCCCTTGTGGGTTGTGGAAGGATCTCTTCGAAACACGTCGAGGCGATCGAGAAAAATGCTCATCTCCTAGAGCCTGTGGCGGTGTGTGACATCGTTGAAGAGAGAGCACGAAAGACTGCCGACATCATCGAAAAGAAGCTTGGCAGGCGGCCAGAGGTTTTTAGCTCGTACGTCGATGTGTTGCGTCGAGCTGATGTAGATTTCGTCTCCATAGCGACACCGAGTGGCCTCCACTACGAAATGACGATGCAGGCGTTGGAGTTTGGGAAACACGTCCTGGTCGAAAAGCCACTCGCACTCGATACGAGGCATTTGAAAGAGATCGTCGAAAATTCGAAGCGGAAGAAGCTGAAAGTTGGTGTGTGCCACCAGAACAGGTTCAACCCCCCGATCCAAGAAGTCCGCAAGAGGATAGAAGACGGTTCCTTTGGAAGGTTGTTCCACGGCACCGTTTCGGTCCACTGGAACAGGAACGAGAGCTACTACAGGCAGGACACTTGGCGTGGAACATGGGAACAAGACGGTGGCGTGCTCATGAACCAGTCGATCCACGGAATAGACTTGTTGCAGTGGATGCTCGGTGAAAAACCGAAACGCGTACTGGGATTGATCAAGAATCTGAATCATCCTTACATTTCCGTGGAGGACCTCGGGATCGGGATAGTGGAATTCGAATCGGGTTGCGTTGGTATCATAGAGGCAACCTCGAACGTCTTCGACAGAAACTTGGAAGAAGTCCTCACGATCTTTGGAGAGAGGGGAACGGTGAAGGTTGGAGGGCTTGCGGTGAACAGGATTTTAGTTTGGCGCTTCCCCAATGAAGAAACTCATCCCTTCATGAACTTGGCAGATCCAGAGACCGTGTACGGTCATGGTCACGTCCCGCTGTACGAAGACTTTTGTCGGGCGATGATTCAAGATGGCAAACCGTACATAGACGAGTCGTCGGCTTCGAAGGCGGTCCAGATTGTTTTGGCAATATACAAATCGTCCTTGGAGGGCAACTGGGTGGAGTTCCCCTTCGACTTTTCCACGTTGGACATGAAGGAGTGGAAGGGTTGAAGAGATCACTTCTTTTGATCGCTTCGGCGGTACTTTTGACGTACTTTCTAAGACCGTTCAAGTTTGTTCCGCCCGATCTCGCTTTTCTGTTGTACAGCCTCGCGATCTTCAACTTGAGCAGAGACCTCAGAACGGCTTCAATCGGTTTGTTCGTCGCTTTACCCCACACGCTGTTTGGATCTGAGAGCCTCGTTCCTCTGATCGTTGCTCTCGGTGCATCGATGCGAGCGGAGAAAACCGCTTTCAGAAAGAGGTTGAGCGATTTTCTCAAGTATTACTGTGTTTATGCGTTGGCCGTCGTGTTCTTCGTTCGAACAACGAATCCTGTGTGGAAATCTCTTCTGTTAAGCTTTCTTCCCTTCTTGTTGATGTTCTCGTCCCAACGCGACAAGTACAAGTGGTTCTTCGTCGAAGACGCCATTTTTGTCCCATCCTTGGCATGCCTCCACATCATCGGTCAATACGGGCGAAGTTGGTGGATCTTGATCGTCTTCGCACTGAACTTCGTCGTGTACAGGTGGTTGCTCGACTACAAAATGAAGACAAGAGAACTGTCCAAATTCGAATCCAATTACAAAGATTTCAGAAAGAAACTTGCAAAACTTGTGGAGATGGTGGACAGCACATCGCAGAGTTCTTCCATCTATGAGAGTTTGAACAAACTCGCTGAAGTGATCAGTAGCTTGATTGGTTTCAAGTACGTGTTGATAAGCGTGTTGAACAGGGACCTCGGCGTGATCCAGCGTGTGGCGCAGCACGGCATCGGTGAGGAGGAATTCAAGAGATTGAAACAGAACCCGCCACCGATCGAATACGTGCTTCGGTTCACCCAAGAACGTTTCAAAGTAAGCAACTCCTATTTCATACCCGAAGGTGCGCTCGAGCTACCCGCAGAATACGGTGCGACCCTGTTGAATGGACCGATGGAGGACGAGCCCGACGCATGGCGACCGAACGACATGTTGATCGTTCCCATACGCAGCCCGATGAATGAAATGGTAGGTTACATCTCGGTGGATGCACCGCAGAGCGGAAAGAGACCGAGAGTCGAAGACATACAAATAATGGAACTGGTGGCCGATCAAGCGTACAAACTCCTGGAACGATCACAGTTGTACCACGATGTCGTCGCGAGAGTTTCTTACGATCCGCACACGCTCTTGTTGACACACTCAGCCTTTCTCGGCGTGTTGGAAGCTGAAATTGACAAGGGGAATCGTTTCGCGGTCGTGATACTCGACGTGGACGATCTCTCAAGCATAAACGCGCGTTTCGGGCACGAAGCTGGCGATCAACTGCTGGAAAAGATCTCCGACATCCTTCGCAACAGAACGAGAAAGACCGACGTTGCGGCGAGGTTTGGGGGAGAAGAGTTCGCGTTGCTCTTGAGGAACGTCACCAAGTCCAAGTCCATAGAGATCACCGACAGGTTGCTCGAGGAAGTGCGCAGGATCGAGTTCAACTTGAGAGTATCTTTGAGCGCCGGTATCGCAATGTTCCCCGAGCACGGACGAACCACGCAAGAACTCATCAAGATTGCGACTCAGGCGCTCCAAATTGCCAAGATGTCGGGGAAAGACAGGCTCATGATCCTTTAGATCACGACAGATAGGCCACAGGTTGTACCTTCAAGAAATCCACCAGCTGTCTGTCGCTCGTCAGAAGTACCACTTGGCGCCTTTGGGAAAGCTCCTGCAAGAGCTGAGCGACGGTCCTCAGACGCTCCTCGTCGAACCTTATCATGAAGTTGTCAACGATTAGAGAGAGCGGTTCGGAGAGTTCGAGGATATCATGTAGGGCGAGCTTGTAACAAAGAACCATCTGATCGAGCGTGGCCCTGCTCAGTACACTTTCTGTTCTTTGCAGATCGGTGCCCACCGCGATCTTCACGGAAAGATCTCTGTCCACGATGACATTGTTGGCCAGTTTTGAAAACCTCCTGAAAGTACCCACAAAGAGGTTCGCGAAACTCTTCACGTAGGAACCTGTGAGGTTCTCAAGCTCAGAGCTCAAAAACTGTGAGAAAGAAGGCAATCTTTCCAGCTTCATGTTCAGCGTGGAGATTAGAAGCTCAATCAAGGATCGTTCCCTCAACAGTTCCACCGTTCTTTGAAGTATCGACTCGTCGTCAATGTGTTTTTCCAGTTCGGCGAGTTGGGATTGCAGATCAAAAAGGTCTCCATCAACCTTCTTCAGAAGGCTTTCGAGTTTGGTTTTCTCGCCCAACAAGTTCGACAAGGCTGCGTATTGCTTCGACAGACACTCCAAGTCAAGCTTCTCCAAACAGTTCTTCACACGTTCGAGCTTCTCCTTCTCAACCGTCAAATTTTCGACACGATGGTACCGCTCATGTGCCTCCTGCGCTTCGTCGTAACTCTCCAAGCCAAAACTGTGAAGCAGCCGCTCGAATTCGATCTCCCTCAGTTGTCTTTCCCGATCCAGAGCGTTCAATTCGCTCCTAAGATGCTCGATCGTTTCTCTCAGCTGTGCGATCTTGAGGGTTTTTTCGTCGAAGAGCGAAACCTTTTCTTCGAGTCGCAGTATCACGGTGGGAACGTCGGAAAACTCCTGTGCGCCGTGCTGTCTGAGTTCTCTCAGTAGATCTTCAACCTCTCTTTGCAGTTCTGATTTCATGCGCTCGAATCTTTCTTTCTCTTTCGACCAATCTCTGTATTCTTCGTAGATCTGCCTCAACTGTGTGGCATCCTTTACCCCAAACGATTCAAGAAACTTTTGCACGGTCGTCGCCCTTTTCTTCTCAATCATTCGCAACTCCAACTGGCATTTCAACATCTCTTCTTCGAAGCGGGATACACGCTTGTCCAAACTTCGAGCGCTCAACATAGAGATGAGCGCACCGAGACCGAGCACTGCCGAAAAGGCAAACCACCAGCGAGCTATGCTGAAACCGAGGACCACCGAGACCGCGGCCACCAAGAGCAGGATTATCGCTGTCAAACGCAACTTTCCAATCTTTCTTTTGTCTTTCGACACGTTTTCTTCCAAGACCTTCAACTTGCTCCTCAGCTGTGCCTCTTCTTGATCTTGAACGCGCATCTTCTCGTTCGTCAGTTCATCCAAGAAATTTTCGCCGAACTTTTCAAAGTATTTCCAGCTCTCTCTATAACTCGATTCGAACTCACGAATCTGCTGAAACTTGGTCTCCAAAAGCTTGTAAGTAAGGCGAAGGTTCTTCAGCTTGAGCTTGAACGTTTCTATGTCCCTATGTCCCAAAGAGTTCAACAATTCCTCACGTTCCTTGATGGTCTCTTGGAGCAATTTCGACACTTCTTCCAGCTTCATTGAACGTTCCTCAAAGAGCATAATCGCTTCGTCCAGTTGTTCCTTCGCGTGGCAAATACGCTCACGCTGAGGTTCATCGATGATCGTATATTTTTTCTCCTGTTCTAAGCGATCCTCGAGTTCTTTCAACTCTCGCTCCAGCTCACGTCCCAACTGCTTCAAAGATTCCTCTATCTTCTGGTTCAATCGTTCAATTTGAGCCTTAAGCTTGGCTTGCTCTCCACGCAACGTCGAAATCTTTTGCGCCAACTTCGAAGCTTCTGCAGACCTCACGAAGCTTTCCTGTCTCGCTCTCTGAAATTCCTGAAGTTCGTTCTCTATCTGCTTCAGTTTGAGCTCCAGCTGTCTCTTCTCCGACAGGAGCTTTTCACCGTAGCTCGCAGCCTTGGCCAAGGCGAGTCTCAAAAGTTGTGCCTCTTCGACGCGTTGGAGGTTGCTTTTCATCCTAGCAACGAGAAAATCTTCGGCCTTTCTGAGTTCCACGTCCTCCTCATCACTCAGAAACATCAAACTGTCAGCGAAGCTTCTTTCGAATGGTTTTTCTGCAGAGCGGTTCGAAAGTGAGACCTCTTCCCCTTCCCTGTAGACCAAGATTTCACCGCCGAACTCGGCACCGTCCCACGGTTCGTACTTTCTCAGTTCCGATTCAGACACGTCGCAGAGGCACGAGCGAACGAAGTTGTACAGCGTCGTTTTCCCAGACTCGTTGGGACCGTAAATGACGTTCAAACCCTCATTGAGTGAAATTTCAAGACGCTTGAGTTTACCAAAGCCTTCGATTTTCAGTTTTCGTATCTGCACCGCTTCATCTCACCCCTGTAGGTCCAATATCTCCACGAACAAAGCTCTGAACTTTTCTGGGATCCTTCCCAAGAGCCTTCTCTCAAGATCGTTCTTGGCGACACGATAGGCGTTCAAGACGTGGAAGTGTATCTTCGCAAATTCTTCGATCTTGTCCTCCGACAGCGGTTCGATCGTGTATAAAACCTGCCCATCTTCAAATGTTGAGAAACTTTCCCTCAGGACAGGTTTACAGCCTCTCACCGAGCTGTCAATGAAAACACTCAGCTCGTCCTCCTTCACGCAGAAAAGAGGTTTCTCCACTTCCACAGGATTTGAAGAGAACTTATCGAACTCAGAATCGTGTACTTCCAAGACGGATACGTTGGAAGGGAGTGTGAGATGCTCCAGCGAGACGTTCTCTTCTCTCAATCGGAGCTTCTTGTCGGCTGGAACGAGCGATAGGATCTGCTCGATCTGCTGTGGCATCGCAAGGTCACCGAAGAGATTCCAAGCGAGAAGTTCTCGTGCATCCAGACTCAGAAACTCCACGAATATCGCTTTCTTTTTCCCCAACACCTGATGAAAATCGAGCGGGAAACGAGCATCGGGAGAATCGTAGAGCTTCAGATTCGAAAGATACGCCTTCTTCAACGATTCCTCACCCACCTGAACTTGAGAGCGTAGAGTTTGAAACCGAGTGGCGAAAGGGTGGAATCGATGACGTTCGAAACCTTTTCTACCCTCCAACCAGATTCGTCCCAGCTTTGCAGTTCCATCACCTCGATGGCATCGTTCACGGTTCGATCCAGAAGAACGCTCACGGTACACTCACTCATTTTCAGATTTGCGAGTGCGATGACGGCCGTGTCCGACGTCCAATAGGAAGCGTTGCATATCGTACCATCCTGCCAGCTCAGATAGACCGGCCTGTATTCTCCCTTCAGCAGCACATTCAAAAACTGGTTTCTCACAGCCGTGAGCCTCGCAAGGAAGTCGATGAGCTCCGTCCTTCTCCAGTGGAGAACGTAATGGTCGAAGAAGGCGAGCTTACCCTGAAACTCATCGTCGCAAGTCAGGGTGAACCTACCACACGCATCGCTGTCGAGACCGAGGTTCATCGGCTGTGTTTCCTCTATCTCTTGGCCACAGTTCAGCGTAAGAACGCCGTTCTTCGCAAAGGCGCACAGGAACGGAAGAAGTTTTTTGAGTCTTTGGCCTTCGTTCCTCGCAATCGTTCTGGGTGTATCGGGAGTCTCTGAGGCTGCCAAGAATGGAAGCTGCATGTTGCATGAGAGGTTCTGAAAGAATTCGTAGGTCTTTTCGGGAAATCTTGGAAGCATCCACCAGCTGTTTCCAACGACGGCGTCGTACCCAGCTCGTGCCGCCTCGATCACCCTGTGTGGTTCGAGCTCTTCTGCGATGAACACGAAGGCTGGATCGATCGATCTGGCGTTGTTCATGATCATTCCCTGCAACTCGTTGGGAAGTGCGTGTCCCATATCCAACCTCACGCCGTCTATGCCATACTTTCGTTGGAATTCTGGCAACACGGACGCGATGTATTCCCAGAGCTGAGAATTCTTTTTTTCACCGGGAAAACGACTCGCCTTGATCACGTCGAACAACACGTAAGGTGGCTGATCTTCCCCCACTTTTCCCTTAGCTGTGATCGGATGGTCTAGATACAATCTCAAAAACGTCACATCGTCCCAGGTTGGTTGTGGATCGTTGAGCCAGTCAGAAAAACCCGGTGCGGTGATGATCCCAAAGGTCTTCGCGATCTCGTACATGAAGTTCTCTTCATCGCAGTTTTTCACGAAATTGTCCCACTTTGTTGGATCGAGCCTGGAAGGATCTGGCGAGAACTTCTTCAAATGTTCACGAACAGCCGTTAGATCGTACAACTCACGCATCTGCTCGAAACTCGGTTGACAGAACCCCAAATGTTCAACCCTCGGTGGTGCATAGCCTGAAAGCTTTTCGAGTTTCACCCAGTAGAACCAGTCTGGGTGCTTCAGTATGAGATTACAGTCCCGTGCTGCGGTGCGTGGAATGAAATCGAGCACCACTCTGATTTCCAACATGTGGCACGCTTGAACGAACGCGGCGAACTCGTCCGCAATGTTCCAGCCATCGAGCAGTGGATCGTGGTAGCTTTCATCTATCTTCAAAAAACCCTTCACCGCGTAGGGTGAACCGATCTCTCCTTTTTTGAACATGTTGCTCGATTGGGTGATCGGCAGCAAGTAAAGCACGTTGACTCCGAGCTTCTTAAAGTGTGGAAGCAAAAGAGTCATCTTCAAGAACGTGCCACCCTCGCGATAGCCCAGCACATCGTCCTGCTCGAATCTACCAAAACCCTTGTGGTTGTAGGCGCTGTTGGTGCGCACCAAGCTGCTGTAAAGCACAGCCTTCGTGATCCAACTTCTGTCTGGCTCACCCTTCTGGAGGGCCAGAGACGCTCCGACCTTCGCATCGAAGTTTCTGTTGCACTGCAACCATTCTCGAAGCTTTGAATAGACGATGGCAGGATCAACGAAGATACTCTCACCATCTTCTTTCGAAGGTCCATCGTACCAACCTTCAAGCCAGACTCGAGGCAAGCAATAATCCATTCTTCCTCGCGAGCGAACACTGTTGAGCATTTCGAATATCACGTTCTCACCTCAGTAGTTTTCAAGATAGCTTCTCTGCTCTTCACTCAACTCATCTATCTCTATTTTCATACTTGCGAGTTTCATTCGTGCTATCTTTTCGTCGATGTGGGAAGGCACAGGATACACACCAGGTTCGAGGTTGGTTTTTGCAAGGTGGATCAGAGACAGAGCTTGGACGGCGAAGGAAAGATCCATTATCTCCACGGGATGTCCATCTGCAGCCGCCAGATTCACCAATCTTCCCTGAGCCAATAAATACAGCACTTTGCCATTCGCAAGCCTGTACGCTGTCACGTTCGGTCTGGCTTCGTACTTCTCCACACAGATCCTTTCCAAGGCCCTCACATCCACCTCGACATCGAAGTGCCCTGCGTTCGCCAGTATCGCCCCATCCTTCATTTCAAGGAATTCTTTCTCGCTTATCACTTTCGTGTTCCCCGTCGCTGTGATGAAGAAATCGCCCAATTTTGCAGCTTGCGAAATCTTCATAACCTCAAAACCATCCATGACCGCTTCCAGCGCCTTCACGGGATCGACCTCGGTGACGATGACTCTCGCACCGAGCCCCCTCGCACGCATCGCGATGCCCTTACCACACCAACCATAACCACACACCACGGCGATCTTACCTGCAACGTTCAGATTTGTGTTCCTCATGATGCTGTCCCATGTCGATTGACCTGTGCCGTAACGATTGTCGAACAGATGTTTTGTGAAGGCATCGTTCACCGCGATCACCGGTACTTTGAGTAAACCTTTCTTGTGAAGCGCACGAAACCTTCTGAGCCCCGTCGTGGTCTCCTCGGTAACGCCTCTCAGATTCTTCAAAGCCTCTTGGTACTCTGTATGTGCGGTCACGGTCAGGTCTGCTCCGTCATCGAGGATCAAGTGAGGCTGAGTTGTCAAAACCTTTTTTATGTTGTCCATGTACACTCTTTCGTCCTCGGTGCGCTTCGCATAGACCGTTAAACCTCTTTCTCTCAACGCTTCTGCAACATCGTCTTGCGTACTCAAAGGATTGCTTCCAGTCACTATCACCTCTGCTCCAAGATCTCTCAGCAGCAGCGCGAGCCTCGCAGTCTTGGCTTCGAGATGGATCGACATGCCTATGCGAAGTTCCTTCAAAGGCTTCTGAGGACCGTACTCTTCTTCTATGGATTTGAGCAACGGCATGAACCTGTAAACCCAATCGATTTTCACATGACCCGAATTCAAGGTCTTCACTCCTTTCAGAAAATTCGTCTGACCAGGCTTATAGCTCCCTGCGGACAAACTTCATGACAAACGTAGCACTTTATGCACTTTTCGTAGTTGATCTTCATCTGGTCTATGTTTATCGCTTTTGCGGGACATCTCTCTTCACATATTTTACAGCGAACACACTTGGTTTTAGATATCCTGGGTGAACGTGCCAACCTCCTCGCGAGCATTCTGAGAGCCTCCGGTACTGGCAGCACGGGTGTCGTGATTGGAAGCTGTATTTGACCCGTCCAATCCCCTTCAACATCATGTTCGACGATGAGATTTCTCAGCAGCGACTCACGCACGGTGTAGATGAGCAGTGGATCGACGTTCAATCTCTTACAAAGCACAAAATCGAGCACGAAATCGTTGGTGCTCAGCGCTATCACTCCGAATCGCTTTGCCTTGCCGTTGGCTGGTCCGTTACCCTCCATGCCCACGACTCCGTCGATGATGTTCAGAGTGGGGTTCACCAACCTGTGCAAGTCAACCAAGAAAGCAGCAAAATTCTCGTTCGTGCCACAGCGCATGTGCCAACCAGATTTCTCCAAGCCTGGGACACAACCGAAGGTGTTCTTCACAGCGAGCGTGAGGATCATTTGAGAATGCGTTTTCAACTTGGCCACGTTGATGATCTTGTCAACCTCGAAGATCCTTCTGTCCACGTTTATCTTCTTATAGATTTGTCCAGCGACCGTGATGGGTTGATCCAGTTCGAAAATCGGTACATTCATTTCCTCACACACATCTTTTATGCCCGTCTTCTCGGCCACTCTTTGAAAACTGCCCGAAGCGGGACTGTCTGCGACCATCGCGTGGCACTTCAGATCTTTGAGAAAAATCAGAACGGCTTTCAATATTGCTGGATGCGTTGTTACGGCCTCTTCCGGTCTTCTCGCTGAAAGCATGTTGGGCTTGACCAAGACCGAATCTCCCGGTGTGAACAGGTGCGAGAAGCTTTGCAGAGAACTTCGCAATTGCTCCATGGCGTATTCATAGGAGTCGCAACGTAGCAGTGATACCTTCATAGCGACCTCCTGATATGAAGATGTTGTATCTTTACTTGAACAGAGTGATTCACAGGCTCGACCATAGTTTATCATCATTTTCGGAGGATTGGGATGACGTACGTAGTGCTCAACCAAGTTCTGGCGATCTTCCTTTTGACGGCTTTCGGGTTCGTTTTGAAGAAGATAAATCTCCTGAACGATGGATTCACCAAGAGCAGTTCGGATCTCATCGTTTATGTGACACTACCGGCGATGATAATAAATTCCATGGACAGGGAGTTCTCAAAAGACGTTGCAACGACTTCGTTGCAAGTCTTCCTCACTGGAGCAATAATGTACGGCTTCACGATCTTGCTCGCGATCTTGCTCGTTCGCTTCAGAAAGTACGAAGAAACGCAGCGCGGGGTTTACATGTACATGGTCATCTTCGGAAACGTTGGTTATCTGGGTTATCCCATAATGAACGTTCTCTATGGAGAGATGGGCGTCTTTTACTCGGCGGTCTTCAACATCTGGTTCAACATTCTCACTTGGACGATCGGCGTGAGCATCATGGCGCGTGGCAGGCTCAATTTCAGAAGGATATTGATCAACCCAGGTTTGTTGTCGACACTCTTCGGTCTATTCATTTTTCTGACACCGTTGAGATTGCCCACGCTGGTCAAGTCCGTTCTCGACAGCGTCGGGTCGATGACGACACCGCTCGCGATGTTCTTGGTGGGGGCTTTCTTGGCGGAGGCACATTTGAAAGACTTCGTCGCAGAGATAGATCTGTACCTTGCTTCGATACTGAAGCTGATCGCTGCACCAGTTTTGGTGTATCTGTCTGTGAGACATCTCAACGTATCCACGATCGTGAAAGTCTTACCCGTCGTGATGGCGGGAATGCCTTCGGGTGTGAACACGGCCATCTTCGCGAGGATGTTCGACAAGGACTACAAACTCGCGGCCCAAGGTGTGGTGCTTTCCACCGCTTTGTCGATGATCAGTCTGCCCGTTCTCATACTCATGGTTGTAAAGTGAGACCAAGGCACTTGATCGGTTTCGCTGTGTGTGATAAAATTTGTGTGTACGCCGAGGTGGCGGAACTGGCAGACGCGACTGACTCAAAATCAGTTGAGGGTTGACCCCCTCGTGCGGGTTCGACTCCCGCCCTCGGCACCAAACCCGCCGTGAGGCGGGTTTTTGTTTGAAATTCGTCGAGAAGAAAACTACTTCCGCCGGCGTTAGTAACTTCCGCCCCCGAAAGTGATACAATACCATCGGGGTGGTTCAATGTTGTTCTCTTCCACACCGAAAGCGATCAGAGAAGAACTTTTCGACAGAGAAGAAGAACTCTCTGAGCTCGAAAAGCTTTTGAACATCTATCCCATCGTGGTGGTCACTGGCCTTCGCAGGGTCGGAAAGTCTTCCTTGATAAGGGTCTATCTCAACGAGCATGAGAGTTACTTCATGTCGATCGACGTGAGAAAGCTGTACGAAATGTCTTTTGGGAATATCTCATCGCTGCATCTGACGAGGTTGATCGGTGAAGAGCTGAACAAGATTTCGAAAATCGAGAAACTCTCGTCGTTCTTGAGAAAGATTCGAGGAATCAGTATCCATGGGAGTTCAGTGGAAATCGATGCGAAACAGTTCGAACTCTCCGACATGTTCGAAAAGCTCGAAGCCTTCGCCGCGAAAAACAACAAGCGTTTCATCGTCTTCTTCGATGAAGTCCAGTATTTGAAATTCTACGGCGCAAGGGGCGGGGAAGAGATACGGATGTTGTTGGCGTACAGCTACGACAATCTGCCCCGCGTGAGGTTCATCTTCACAGGTTCGGAAGTTGGTATGCTTCACGATTTCTTGAAGTTCGAAGATCCCGATTCGCCTTTGTACGGCAGAGCCTTGGGGTTTCTCACAGTGAAGCCTTTCAGCTTTGAACTGTCACTGGAGTTCCTCAGGAAAGGTTTCGAAGAACTCGAAGAAAAAATCGATTTCGATCTCTCCGAGGTTGTGAAACAATTGGACGGCATCGTGGGCTATCTGGTTCTGTTCGGGCTCAAGTACATGACGACGAAGAACAAGGATAAGGCCCTTCAGGAAATCTTCTCAACGATGAGCGTGTTGTTCGAAAAAGAACTTTCAGAGATCACCAAAAGAAGTCCACGTTACATGACAGTTCTGAAATCGATCGCCATCGGCATCAACACGTGGACAGGATTGAAGAACGTGCTGCATGCCAAAGGAGATTTCGTGAGCGATTCAAGACTTTTCTCCGTGCTCGAAACGCTTCAAAAGCTGTCTCTCGTAGAAAAATTCCAAGATCGTTACAGAATCACCGACCGAGTTCTCGAGAGGATCCTCAGAGAGAACAGGGTATGAAAATCATCACTCGAACTGTTCAGAGTGATACAACCTTCGATGGTCTTGTAGTATAATCGCTCCAGTAAATCACAATCCCTACCAATAACGCCACCACTTCAACGTTGAACTCCGCCAGCAGCGTCGTCAGTTTCGTTCGAGGATTTCTAAAGTTTGGCGGTACAGCCACTCCCACCAAGATAGAGGTCATCGACGTCGTTGAGTACACGAACTACAAGTTCTATCAAGTGAGTGGTGCACCAAACTTCGTTGACAAGGTCTACATGATCAACTTAGCGCTGACCTACTCAGCTACGAGAGTGGCAACAGAGATTCCCATGATCACGATCAAAAACGTTCAGAACAAAGCTTACTTTTTCACAGTGTATTTAGTCAGTGGGCAACCAACTCTTTATCCGAGTCGGACGTTTCTGTCCGACTAGGTCGGTTAGATGCGCCAGACTCTTTGATTTCTGACAGCGGAACTCTAAACGAATTCCAAATGAACGATCAAGATGGCGGCATCCCTCTGAGGATGCCGCTTTTTTAGTGAGGAGTTTAGCACTCGAAATCGCGGTCAAATCGAGTTAATAGATCGTAAGCCCTCTTCAACGATTCGAGAATCTTTTTCAGATTCTCAGGACAACACGCGAAGTTCAATCTTACACCCTTGGGTTCCCCAAAATCCGCACCGTTGTTCAGATAGACCTTAGCTTTTTCCAAAAAGAACTTCTGTGGATTCTCTAATCCGAGGTTCGAACAATCCAGCCACATCAAGAAAGTCGCTTCAGGCAAGGGGACGTCGATCAGCGGCATGTTTTGTTTTATGAAACTGTAAGCGAAATCTCTGTTTTGACGAAGTTTCTGTAGCAAAGCTCTGAGCCATTCTTCACATTCCGTGTAGGCAACCTGCAAAGCCAAAGCTCCGAAGATGTTCGGTGTTGTCAGTTCAAAAGCTTCCAAAGCTTCGTTGTAAAGCTTTCTCAAC